>Ga0325401_1008080_pt1 | contig 10234 bp, 2 predicted proteins | sample PopdelMetagenome_FD_205666 | JGI IMG/M metagenome (GOLD analysis project Ga0325401, IMG submission 205666) | Populus deltoides microbial communities from Bellville, Georgia, United States - Xylem-PdKOR-R2 | ecosystem: Host-associated > Plants > Phyllosphere > Stem > Wood/Secondary xylem | place...
AATCATATCTTCCCAACCCAGAAAACCTTGCCAGCATCTTGTGTATAGTCTTGGCTTTTGTAAACTCAATTTTTGCTGCTTTGAGCGTGTTTGCCTTTCAAATCTGCAAATGCTATTTCTCAAGTGAGAAGTTACTCAAGCTAACTTAGTTCCTGAAAAATTCTATATTATGAAGCGGGGAGTAGGCTCTTTGCATAGTTTTTTCTCTTCTTTTTTTTCCCGGCACCTGATAGCTGATACTATTATTTTTAGGATGACATTGTTCTTAACCACACGTTGAAACAATAATATTAGGGTGAATCTTTTGATTCTTTTCAGAATGGCATTGTCTTCAACAGTAAAAAAATCAAAAACGAAAACTGTGGCGGTACCACAAGGAGTGCATGATGGAAAAACTGGAGTCATCAACAGTTATAAAGATGGGTTTTGAGCATACTTATCTTCTGTTCTTGAGAAATACTTGGAAGTGTAAATACTGTGAGGTCATTGCAATGCAGTCAATTCCAAGCATGCGGTCGTGTGTATTTCTTACCTTTTTCATATGGCATATAGTAAGTACTATTTTGCTCCTCGTTGTATGGTTGGATTTTATGTACTTCAACGTCCACCATTTCTTGTGAAGTGTGCACTTCGAGGAACGAGATTGTGGAGTTGCAGATTTTATTACTCGAATAGATTCAGAAAGGCGTGGTGGCGAATCAACAGGGAATTCCGATTTTCGGTTTGAATAGTTGGTCAAGTATTTTTGAAAAACATCCTTTAGTTTGTTTTTGATGACAAATAGTTTTCATGGAAAGTGAGTTTCTTAAAAATAAATTATTTTTTTATTTTTGGTATTATCATAAAAAATAAATTGAAAAATATGTTTTAGTAATGAGTAGAATGAAGACTAAATTTGACAAATAAAAAATAAAAAATTATGAAATTATAAAAACAAATTAATTTTATAAATTATTTCAATTAAGATAAATAACAATAGAAAAATAAAAATCAAATTTAATAAGTAAAAAAATTTCATAATAAAAAGATAAGAGAAAAATAAATAATAAAAAAATAAGGATTAAAGTTGATATGAAAGTTAAATTATAACCGATAAAATTAAAAAAAATACAAAATAAAATATATAGAAATAAGAAGATTGAGGATTAAATTTGATATAATCAATAAATAATTAGATATTTTTTTAATTTTATACAATTTTTGGAAAATATATCCCTTCTAAAATAAAAGAAAGATATTTTTCTATAAATCAAGTTAAATATTTATTTAACTTAAAAGTATTTTTTATTGATATTTTTTTAAAATCAATAAACATGAAAAAGTTTAAAAAGTAAAAATTTTACATGTTTTTGGTCCAACCTTTTGTTCTTAACTTCCATGCTCCTTTCACCTATCTGCGAATAAGTAGAGTCATGCCTTGAACAACTTTTATTGGCCAACCATGCTTTTCTGATTCAATTCACTTAGGTGCAGTGTTGTGTCATGCTTATCCATGACAAAATGGCTGTTGCCTTGATGGGATCGAAAAAATAGATAGTAGACAGAGTAGTGTTAAAACCTATAATATAAGTATGGGCGATGACCTGGTCTTTCAACATAGTCAATAACGATCCTAACTATCTAGGTGATTTAATAATAAAAATTTAAAATGAAAGAGTTTGTTTTTTTTATGTAGTTTTAAATTCAAGTCGTATAATTACTAATATAATAATTATTAGAGACTTATATAATTGTTAATTTCAGGGCTCGTGGGATTAATCGAGGTATACACAGGCTGATCCGAACACTCACGTTAATTAAAAAAAATACATGGTCAACATCCTTGATTTAGCAATTAAGTAACCATTTCTGTCATTTATATTTGTTCTTTAAGTCAGTTTAGTGAAATCTCAGTCCATGGTGCAGCAATTTAAATCAGCTAAAGTTTCAACAATTGGTTTCAAAATCTTGTTGATTACAAGGGTGATTTTGATTAGAGGATTATGTATCTCAATCATCAAATTCTAAATAAGCAATTTGTTGTTTCAAGTCTTTGATTTTCTTTATTAGTTCATTTATTTCAAACTTGAGATATGCGATCCTTGATTATCTAACAAGAGGAATATTTTTTACCATATTAAAAACTTTTTGTAAAGAGTAAGTTTCTCTAGCCATTTCTTTGGTTAGAGAAGTAGAACTCTTGTTAGGGTTTTTACTATGATTTATAGTGTTGAGATAGATTTTAAGGAGATTTTGTTTTTCTTCTAGGTCTTGAATTTTATCTATAAAGTCTAACACACGACCTTCTTTTTATGTGAGCACATTTATGGTTGTACCAAAATGAATTTTAGTGATACAAGTATCACAATCTCAATTTTTTTTTGCAGTTTTGTGATTCAAAGGAAGTAAAAAGATCAAAATTCAAGATATCATTTGACGACTCTGATTTCTGAATTAGTTTGAACTTTAGATCTTCACCTTCTAATTCATTAATTAGAATCTTATATGGGGTTTTATTTAGGCTGAAATCAATTTCAATGGCATTAATCTTCTTTTTTGCCTTGCATTTGTTTTGATAATGTCCAAGTTTTTCATGCCTATAACAAACTAGAACAATCTTTTTAGAAATTTTAACTCCTTAAAAAGAGGCCTTCTTAGACCTTTTTCTAAAGAACTTCATTTCAAATGGATATTTCTTGTGTTTTTTACAAGAAATATATTTTTTCTTTTTCCTATGAAAGTCTTTCATAGAGGGGTAGCCTTTTTATTATTAAAAATCCCTTAAAATATGCTTATTATGTTTTTTATGCTCTTCAATCTACCTCTTAAGCTTGATATCATTATAGAGAGCCATTCCTTCATTAACTACTTTTGGTGTAAGTTTACTTAGGTAAATTGGGAGTAATTCCTCTGAATTGACCTTTTAATTTATTTTAAAATTTATTGTGAAAAAAATTAGAAAGTCCTGAAAAGAAATTTTTTTTCTAATAATCAGCATTACAATATTCTCTAATTAAAACTTTAAAGAAGAATACATCTTTGTACTGTTTAAAATAGAACAAAATTGAACAACACAAGTTAATTAATTGCTCATAAGATCTAACCAATTGTAATACATCATTGCCAATAAAATAAATGACAATGGTATATGCAAGTGTATTAATTAGGAGCTCTAAAAGCTAAGGCTGGCCTTATTAGGCTTTTATATAAGAGATTTTTTTATTTTTTTTAATATAGGTTTAAATGACCATGGCTCATAGTAATGCCTGGCCTTGGTGGTTGGGACATGTCTTTCATCAAACCTATCTTTATAAGGTAGGTTGATGACATAAACTTTTCTATCCTAAAAAGTATTATAGATGTCGACATATATTTTCTTGGTTAAAATATCATGAAGTAAGTTTTTTTTTTTTGTTGAACTTCAAGCTTTTTTAGCCTTTCTTCTATGTGATTGTATTTTATTTCTTCTTAAAGGGAGAAAATAGATTTTTCTTGGTGTTTTAGAATGGTATGGATAGAAAGAAGAACAGGCTAATGACAAAGACAAAATGTATTTGGTGATCCTCTATTATGGTGGTAATGCCAGTTTCATCAAGATGTGTGATGAAGAATAATGTATGAAAAAAAATATTTTCTAGAATTATTCCTGGGCAAAGGGTTTTAACCGTGACAAAAGGCATCGGGATGTAAATTCTATTTTTACACCTGACGAAAGGCATAAGAAAGTTGCCAAAAAACCAACTCAACCCAAAAGTTTAAGCTGTTAGATGAGGTTCTAGGATATGATTTATATTATTCTCTAACACACTCCCTTAAATGAAAGCTCTTTGGACTTGAAACTTGCACAGACTCACACTACCTTATGCTTAATTTTTATCAAATAAATATGAAAGGTGATATTCGAACTCATGACCACTTAGTCATCAAGGCTCTAATACCATGTCAAAGAACCAACTCAACCTAAAAGCTTAAACTATTAGCAACGAGGAGCAGGCTCTTACTCTTTAAATGATGATGTGCATAGTTTTTCATTTCTTTTCTTTTCCTAATAGTTGATACTATTATTTTTCTAGCCATTTAGGTGAATCTTTTGATTCTTTTTAGAATGGCATTGTCCTCAAGAGTATAGCAAGCTAATATCGCAGTAGAAAAACAAAAGAAAAGTGTGGCAGTACCATATAAACTGCATAATGAAAAAACTGAAGTCATTTAGTTCACAGTTAATAATCCAGGTTTCATATTTATTACAGCTTTCTACTTAATGACAGAGAAAAAATTGTTTAGTTAATCAAATAATTTCTATTTTTTAATTAAGTCTCCCATATCATTGCATTTTAAAATTGATTTTATAAAAGTTAAAATAACTTTTTTTTTATTTATAAAAAACCTGTTTTTTATTTATTTTGTATGTAAAAATACATCTCATATTAGTTTTAAATAAACACATTTTTTATATTTATTTTTTTAAAACCGCAACTAAAAATATCTTTTTAAAACCACAACTATATAATTTACCACAATGTCAAACATAAACAACCTCAAGAAACTAATTCATCAACCCAAAAACCTCTAAATCAATTAAAAAATACAAAATCAAACCAAAAACACCTCTAGCAACATTGATCTACTTTTTCTAACTACATCAAAGTCCAAAAACATTTCAATGGCACTCCTCTCATTGAGAGGAACAAGTTAACACCAAATTTAGTTATTGTTTTCATTGAAATTCGACCAACAAATCTTTTTTCTCTCTCATCCACTATTTTTAAGCAACTCTTTCTCTTCTCTTTTAAACTCAAGAATCAAAATGCTAACATAATAAAGTTTTGGATGGACCAAAAAGGAAATCTCAAAAATCCCTAGGCAAAATTAAGCCAAAGAGAAATGACAACATTTTCTCTTTAAAAAAAAAAAAAATGAGAGACTCTTGTCGTTTTTGTTTTAATTTTGATCCCTTCATTTTCAATCTTTTTCAAACAATAAAATTAAATTGTTTTTAGTGAAATCCAGCACCAACTTATATCGAGTTTTTTTTTTTTAAATCAAGACAACTATATAAAAAGTAAATATAAATAAATTATCAACCTCAAATCTAAACCAACATGATATTAAAGGATAAAATTAAAAAAATAATAATAATTAAAAAATAAGAAAAAAAGCCATAGTTGACACCATGGGTTTTTAAAAAACAAAAGGGCTCCCATTTATTACTTGTTTTGATTTTGATTCCTTTGCGTTTAATATCTTACAAATAATAAAATTATTTTTTTAAAATCAAATACCAACTCAGGCTAAGATCCCTTTTTATAACCTGAATAATTGTATAAAAAATGGATTGAAATAAATCATAAACTTTAAATATTAATGAACACAATATTAAAAAGAATAAAATTAATATATATATATAACCAAAAAAAATACCAAAGCTGATAAACACTGAACAAAGTTTTTCCCCCCGGCCTTCAAGTGTTTTTTTCATGACACCAGACCGTCAATGAATTGTGGGGAATCACAACCATTTATCTAATATAAAAAAGTACATGCCTGGATAACGAATAAAGTAATTGAGGTTCTCGTCCTGCTCACTAATCAATATCAACAGTGGACGCTGCAGGGAAATGGGGACATGTTGACTGTGCATCCTTGATATGATATTATTTATATGTGGATCATGACTTTATTATATATAATATGATAAAATCTTGGTCCCCATGTAATATATGAGTACGCCTGGTGTTTATCTTCAAATTGGTTTTTTTTTTTTAATCATGGGTGTCCGGATCAACTTATACGCATCTCAACTAATTTTTCAAGACTTTAAAGTTAACGACCAGGTAAGCCTCCAATGATCCTGAAATTTGTGGCATTCGAACTAGTGATTTCCGGAGAGCAAATTTAAAACTTGATCAGTTAAACTACACGTTCAAGATTATGGTTATGTTCAAATTACTGTTTAAAAATAAGATAGCCGTTCTGATTTAAAATATTTTCTACATAAAAATATATTAAAATAATATTTTTAATTTAAAAAAATAAATTTTTAAAAAATACAATTTCAATCAAATACTAACATCTTCTCATTGGTGGTAAATGTTAAGGGGGACTTGATTCAACTATCTCAATTATGGGAAATATAGCAATGAGGTGTTGGTACAGCGGAACTGGCTTTATTAGACCCTGTAACGTTAGAACATTTAATCCTGTTTATTTTTGTATTTCAAAATATTTTTTTAAAAAAATAAATTTATTTTATTTTTTTCTTTATTTTAAATTAATATTTTTTGAATGTTTTCAAATCATTTTGATGTGCTAATATCAAAAATAATTTTTTAAAAATAAATAAATATATATATATATATTATTTTGATACATTTCCAAGTAAAAAACACTTTAAAAAATAAACACAACCATACTTTCAAATAAACCCACAGATTAATTCCACGCTCCAGCGAGCGTGGGAATGCAATACATGGGTAAGCACCAAGAGAAATGTGAAGTCAAATATTGCAGGAGTAAAACCTGACCCACAATTTTTTTATCCCCTGGTAGAGAATATGATTAATATTCTTATTTGTTTTCTTTTACACATGAAACAATAAAAATATTATTTTTATATCAAATTGTAGGTAGAATCTATTCTCAAATTAAATATTCACTACATGTGTCCAACAAATTAAATTATTGAATTTTAGGATAAAATTATGTCAGAATAAAAATGAGTTGTTAACTTACTGACAAGAAAAAATTTAAAAATAATTCTTTTTTTGAAAGATTTCGCCACTCTCAATGGTTCAACCTTTCAAAAAACAATTGCGCAAACTTCTCCTTTTTTTTTTTTATTATGCCACTGAAAATTAAGCAACCTTTCAAAATATGTTAGTTTTTGAATTTTTTTCTCCAACTATGCCATTTTTCAAATAAATCTAGGAATTAATCTGGGTTTTTTCTTCAAAAAAAAAAATCAATAGAGAAAATAAACTCATGAGGTTCTCAATGAAGGTTCCTCGTAGCTACAACTATATAATATTACTCAATTATACAGGAAACACCTGGGAAACATAATGGAGGTTCACTATTTATATGGATAATGAATTTTTTTTATTAGTTTTTTTTTTTTAATTATATCTACATATATTTTTTACATTTTTTACTGGTTAGTCAAATTATTTTTGGACTGACCAAGTTATTGATTTATATCGGAAGAACTTTCATACGGTTTAACTTTAAACTCATGAGCGGGAGATTTTTTTCTATTAATTTTATTTTTTTCCTCCAATTTTTTTCTCATATTTTTTGTATTGATCAACTATATTGTTTTTGGACCATCTAAGTTAATTAAATTACATCAAGCTAACTTCCATATAGTTTAATTTTAATCTTAAATTAAATAAAAAATCAAATCATATTAACCCGTTTAATCAAATTTAATAATAAGATGGAATAATTTTCTCATAACAGAATAATCTTCATTACGTTGAAAAAGATTGATCCTAACATGCAAGCAACGGTGGCCTGGAAACAAGTAACATCTACATTAGCAGTGCCGGTACATCTCAATCATGTTCTTGGGGGGACAACATGGCGCCTGCTTTTTTGACAGAAAAACCCTATGATTTAATAATTCATAAATTGTAAGAATCAAATTACCCAACATTTCTCAAAATGGAAAGATCTTTCGGAATTCGAAGTCGGCCCTACGCCAGTAGAGGAAGATGAAGAGTCGTTGCATTTGTACAAAGATAATTATGATAATCAATGAGTCGTCTAACCACCTTGTTGTTAGATGTCTCATAATGTGCAAGATTCGTCCACTAAATGTCCAGAAAACATTCTTGATGTCTCATGATAGAGACTAGGGAGGTCCCTCTACAGAGCAATGGCGACCATCTGGAGCTTTAGGAGGCCCCTCTGCACATGCCAAGCCACCACAACTCGTCGAGGCAGGCGGGGGGGAAAGCGCAAGTATAATAGTAGGGGGGCTGGTTCCCTGCGCCAGCTCTAAGCTGGAGATCAGATAAAAAAAAAAAAAAAACATTAGACCTCGAGAAGTATTTAATGTTATTATTAAACTTGATTCAATTAATTAATTTTAAATTCTTTTAATCTAATCTGTTTCTTAGTTGTAATTTAAAATTAACTCGTATGGGAATTATTATGACATAAAATAGTTAATTTGATAGGTTTAAAGATAACCTGGACAACTATTAAAAAATATAGTTTGATTTTAAAAAAAATCAAGATGATTTTTTTTTAATATTAAGATGACGATATATTAGATTGATTTGGACTTCATGGCTTAACCTGTCAAACCTGCACAACCTAAATCATGGACTCCATTGTGTTTAATAACTTTATTTTTTAAAACTATTTTTTACTTAATGATATGATAATAAAAATAGATACTCGTAAAATTAAAAGTTAATTGAATATCAGAATGTTTGCTTGAGGCTACTATAACCTCATGAAAAACAAATTAAAACAAATTATGAAGATCAATTTAAAATCAACTAATTGTTTAATGATAAACTAAAAAAAGGACAAAAAAGATTCAATTGAAAGAAAAAAAAATTGAAAGATGGAATTAAGATAAAAGGAATAATTTGGCATTGTTATAAACCCGACCCAGCAAGTCAATCTTGAAATCTCACAACCCGACTATTTGCCTAACTTTATTTTTAAATTAATCATTATGGAAGTTGTCCTGATGTGATCTAGTCAACTTGATAGGTCTAAAAACAACCTATATGACCGATAAAAGTGTGGTTTAGCTTTAAAAAAAATTTTAAAAATAACTTTTAAAAAAGAATATTGAGTCGGTTATATATTGAATCAATTCAAATTTTGCGGCTTAACTTGTTAAACCGACAACTCGGAGTTTTAAATTTATTGGATTTAAAAAAAAATTTGCTATTTAATGATATAATAATAAAAATAAACATCTATAAAATTAAATATTAACTAAATATTAGAATATTTATTTAAAATTATGATAATTTTATTGAAAATAAATTATGATAGAATAATTTAAATTTGAAAAGAAGAAGGAAGAAAAGTGAAAACGCATTTAATGAAAAGAAGAAAAACACTTTAACACTTCTGCAGTATCGGTCAAATCAGTATTCTCTAGACTAGGAATTATGCGCCAACAGTCCCTATACTATTTATTTGATTTAACTTAATTCGCTATTGGTGAAAATTAGGTTTTTTTTTCCAATTGCTAACAAAATTGGCATGTGAAAGTCACGTGACCTCATTAAAAAAATACCCTATTATATAGTTTTGAAATTGTTCGAATAAAATGAAAAAAAGAAAACAGAGAGTTACAAGAACAGCAGTATTGGACGGAAACCTAATTTCCATTAATAGAGGACTCAATAAGATCAAACAGTTAGAATAAGGACCGTTGACGTAGAGTTTTTAGTTCAAGGACTGACGGTGCTTTGACCAATAATTAAGGAGGATCTTGTACAATTTAGCATTTATTAAACTTAGTTTTATGAAATATGAATAGATAATGCCAGGTGTCTGGTTCCAGAATTTATGGGTTTTTGATTACTAATAAACTCTGTATTCGTTTCGTTGCATCAATAAAAATACTATAATATTATATTTTAAATTTTATGATTATAAAATAAGTATTTGTAAAGTAGAACGTTATTATTTTGTTAATTTACAAATATTTATTGTTATGTTTAGAGGTGAGAAAAAAAAAACTAAAAAACTAATTAAATAAAAAAATAACCTAAAAAGTTGAATCATGAAAAAAAACTGATTAAACCAATTATAATATTAAAAAAATATTTGATTCGATTCAGTTTCGGTTTTATAAGCCAGAAAATTGAAAAACCAAACCGAACAAACCGAAACCAAGCATATTAGAAAGTCCAAAAAAAACCCAAAAAAACAATATAGTTTTTTTTTAATATAAAATAACCAAACCAAACCGAACTACACCAAAACCGAACTGAACAGAACCAAAATCGGTTGGTTTGGTTTTGGTTTTTCATATAAAATAACCGAACCGAAACTGTTCGGTTTGAACCAGTTTCGATTCTGTTTTGATTTTATTTTTGGTATTACATAAAATTTCAGTTTGGTTGTTTTTATAAGTAAAAACCGAACCAAACGAAAAATAATCACATGATGAACACATAACTTTTAAACTTCTTCGTATTTGAACACATTGGTCTCCCATGCAATCATGTAATATATTTTTCTCTCTTGATCTTAATCATTTAATATTATAATTTCATAA
>Ga0325401_1008081_pt1 | contig 10234 bp, 9 predicted proteins | sample PopdelMetagenome_FD_205666 | JGI IMG/M metagenome (GOLD analysis project Ga0325401, IMG submission 205666) | Populus deltoides microbial communities from Bellville, Georgia, United States - Xylem-PdKOR-R2 | ecosystem: Host-associated > Plants > Phyllosphere > Stem > Wood/Secondary xylem | place...
CCCACTGGGTCATCGGTAGGGGCGCCGCTAGAGCTACCCGCCAATGACCCCGAAATAGAATGACTGTGCGTAGCTAGTTGATTGGTAGTGAGCGTGACGGTGGCCGCCCCGCCCCGCTGGCCTACCGGACAAGGGCTGAGCCCATTGCCCTGCCCCGCCCCGACAATCACCGCCCCGTTTAGGTTAGGCACGTTGAACGTGTTGACGCCGTCGCCGCCGTAGAGAGTGCCTAGCAGCTGAAATAGGGTGCTGTAGTCCTTGATAAGCAACTGTTGCCCGTTGCAGGTGGCCCAGCCTTGGGGCGCAAAATCAAAACCAACCGCACGAACTTCACCCAGATAAGGAGCAGACATAGTAATAGTTGCAATAAGAATGAGAGAAAACGACTATGGACGCGGCGGAAAAACGCCTTGATTGGCGATGTAGTAGCTTAGGGCTAGGTATGGCATCCGGTTTTCGTGGGTTTCGTTGCCACCGCCATTGCCCGTTGTGCCGCTGGCCATCGGGGCCATCTGCTTGCCGCTAGGCGTTAGGCCGTAGGCCTCGTCCTGGGTGCTGGCGAAGTAAGCACCAGCCGGTGAGCCCGTTGAGCCGCCAGCACTAGACACCGGTACAGGTCCCGTAATTTGGTGCATGTGCGGTGGTAGCTGAGATTCAGTCAGCAGCACATTCTCGGTACCTATCACCGACCCCTGCGGATAGGAGCCGTCGGCCCCCATAACAACGCGGCCGTTCAGGTTTGGCAGGGCAAAATTAGTACGGCCGTCGCCGCCATAGCGGGTACCCAGTAGCGCGAACAGCGCTGTGTTCTGTGACAGCGGTAGCAGCTGACCATCGCAAGGCAACCAGCCGCGTGGGTTGCGGCGGTTGTACGGCATGATGCGAATTTCTCCCACAAATGGGTCCATAAGGTGAGGAAGTTGGAATGAGGAAAGAAAGACTGGAAAAGGAGGCTAGCTCAGCGCCTTATCGAAGCAGCCATGGCCGCTGGGCTGCCTAGGTCGTTGCGGGCACTGATCAACTATTTGCTACAGGTAGGGCCTTGCTTGGGGATAAGCTGAAAACCGCTTCTAGCAGACACAAAAGCAGGTGGAGAGGACAGATTGGTGGTTAGATAAAAGTGATTATCTCTTTGGCTTACAGCAACAAAAACTCGTGAACAACCGGATTTGGGTAGTAAACGACACCAATTGGGGTGTGAGTGAATAGCGCACTCGGTTCAGGTTCTCATGCTTCTCCTACGCTAGGAAAGCTGACCTTCGATACCTCGCTCAAAATAGGGCAGAGGCTAGCTCCCTTTGAGCTGAGTAGCTTTGCTTGCTCTCACTAGCCATGTACTACGAAGATTTGCTTCATGGACCGGCGGAACTGCCTACCGTCGTCACGGGCCTCTTGAATACGACGCCGGTGTAGCGCCTGCGCGACTTGCGCCGGGGTGGCGCCATTGTGTTAGCGAACCCGGCCATCAACCACACCCGCTTCGACCACTCGGTTGGGGGTATGTTGCTTATTCGACGCTTGGGGGCAGCCAGCCCATTTCGATAACGTCCTGGCGCGTGGACCCCGAGCTACTAGCTGGTGAGCAGGTAGTTCGCTTGTCGGCGCTGCAGGATGACCTAGGTCAGGAACAAGGGAGCAAAAGCCCGCGCTGCCAGCTGATTTGCTTCAACCGGTTGGGGCTCCTGGTCATTCGGCAGGAGGTTATTTTAAGGGACCAGCCCCTAGTGACAAGGGGATTTTTAGTCAGCGTGCTAGGAGTGCGTAGTTCGCGAAGGCTCTTGGTTGAGTCGGCACAGATTGACTCAGACCAGCCGTCGATAGTAGCAGGTACCAAGAAGTAGCACTAATTCTTGTGCGTGCTAGGTGCTAGGACACCCTATTTCGTTGATCCTACTAGGCACCCCGATACGTTCCAGGCGCTGAACGCACTGCCTTCTCGTTTGCCAAGCGGAATAGCCACTTTGAACGTGTGCTTGCCGGCGGGTAAGTCGGGTAGGGGGATGTACACCGGTGGGGTGAGGCTACCGGGGCACCAGTTGGAGCGACTTAGGTCGGAAGAGGATAGCCCACTGCCGAAATTGCCGGAGGATGGGTTGAGCAGCCGGTAGGTGCTGCAATCGGTGCGCCAGGGAATGAAATGATACACTCGCTTCCCATCGACGAAAATCTCATTCAGTTTCTGATTGAACTCGTCACCGCCGCCCCAGCCCCCGTGGCCGGTGGTGATGTAGCGCAGCTGTAGGTTCTTGAGTCCCGGCGGAACATCGACCGTTACGGTCAGGGAGTCCCGGTCGAACATCGTACCGTATTCCTGACCCGCCATTTCCATCAGATTGGTGGTGTTGAAGATCGGGAGCACCACCTGACCTAGCTTTTTATTCTCTTCCCCGCCACCAGGATAGTATTTCAAGCGCAAACTCACGATGTGTCCGCCTTTGTCGTAGTTGCCCACGAACACGCCAATCCAAACGTCGCCCTGCAAGCGAGACTGTAGCTCGGTCACATCTTGCCGGAACACGGCCGAGTCGGCCCAATTGTATCCTTTAATGGTGGAAGCCGCGTTGTACTTGCGCACGCCAAACGGCGTAAAAAACCGCATTAGCTCCAGCGGGGGCGCATACTGGTCGGTTGCCACTACGCCTTGGTATTTCTCTTTGTACACCGGCAAGGCTTTTACCCCTTGTTGCAGTCCGTTCAGAAAAGATTGCTGCTTGTCCAGCGGAATCATAAATACGGAGCCCGTTCGGTCATACGCATCGCCGTTGGAGTACTGGGTTAGCTCCGCAAATACCTGCGTGCCCGCCACATACTCCGGCAACCGGATCTTTTTCAGGATCACCGTGCCTGCGGCGTAGTGGTACGTGACGTTGGTTTGCCCTTCCGCTGGGTTTGTCGGGTTGTTGCCAAAGGAAATCTGTTCCCGATCAAAAACCGATACGGTCTTGAACCGGCTTTCAATCACCTGTTGGTTGTAAGTAGCCGCATCAACCACCGGGCCCATTTGGGCGGGGGTGGGCCAGCTAAGGTCGGTGCTTTTTACTTTGCTAGTCTGGATTTGAGTGGCAACGGTTTCCTGCTCCCCGTTGCGGACCATTTTCAAGATCAGACCTAGGTTCGGCGTGACGCCAAGGCTAGGGGTGCCCTTCAGGGGCAGGGCGTTGGTGTACCACACCTCCACCGTATTGGAGCGGATAATCACTTTAGCTTTCTTGCAGGGATACCCCAGAATGGTTTCCGTGCCCGGCAGCAGTTCCGGCTGTTCGTACTCCTTGAACTCTTTCAGCTGCGTGACGTGGGTGTTGTCTTGCAAGGTGAGCACCTGCATGGTGCGGTTGGCCGCATAATCCAGGTAGAGCTGTTCTTTCGCCTTCGTATCGGCCACTCTTTGCAGATGCGCCCGTTGCCCGTCAATAACTAACTTCAGCCGTCCCCCAGGCACTTCCTTGCCGTGGTACTTTACCTCGTAGGTGACGATAGCACGCTGTTGGGCAACACTGGCAACGGCAAACAACAAGCAGGCAAACAGGAATAAGTATCTCATACGAACCAAGTCGGGGGCAAGATAGCCATATGTCTCGTCCCAGAAGAAGCCAACCTAGCTAGGGGTGCTTTTTCCGGGACGAGACATATGGCTGGCTAGCGGAAGCTTACGCCCCAGGAGGCTAGCGGAAACGGTACAGGTTGAGCATCATGGACACGCCGCCGTTGGTGCGCCACGAATTCAAGTTCTCCGTGTCGGAGGTGCGTGTGCTCCACAGGTTCCACATAATGCCGTTTGAGTTGCGGATCGACCACGCTTGAGTCGCGTTCAGGTCCAGCCAAGGGCCATACGTGGCGGCGGTACCGGTTTCTTTCACGAAAATGCAAGCCCACCGCGCAAAAATGGATTTGCCGCCCTGAATGTCCAGCACGGCGTCTTCATCCTGCAAGATACCCCCGGGCGATTTTGACAAACTGTTGCTGGCATAGTCCATGGCTTTGAGGCCCATGGCTCGGTAGTCGGGGCTGCTATAATAGGGCCGCAGCTCGTTGGCTGCTCCAATGAAGGTTCCCTGCGTGTACAGCAAAGCGCCTTCCGTGATTTGCCCTGATAAGTTCATGGCGCCTTTCACTTCCCCCGTGGAAGCCACGTACATGCGAGAGGCCAGCCAATCCATGATCAGCTTGGCTTTATCGCGGTAGGCGGTGTTGCCGGTGGCTTTGTACAGGCGCATGGCGCAGATGGCGGCCGGCGCGTTGACGCACGTGTTCTTAGACTGTTTATCGGTTTTCCACCACAGACCGCCGCCTAGCGTGGTGTCCCAGCCCCGGGCCCACACCAAGTCAAAGTTTTGGCGGGCCATGTCGAGCATCCCCCCATCGTTCCAGATTTCGTAGGCCCGGATGCACATCAAGGAACCCCAGATCACGTCGTCGTTGAAATCATTATTGCTCCACAGCAGGCCGTACGCGTCGCGCATGCCGTTGTAGAGGTATTGAATTTTGTTTTTGTACTCAGTGGTCGGGTTTACATTATAGGCATCAATAACGGTCTCGATGGCCTCGGCTTGGGTCCAAAAATCCATGCGTCGGCTTTTGGCAATGTCAAACCAGTAGTTGGCTTTGAAGGAAGGGCCATAGGTGCCGTACTGGTTATAATACTTGTTGTTATAGCTGCTCAAAGCCAGCAGGGCTTCGCTCTTGGCTACTACCGCCGACGAACTTACCGGAGTGGATGGCAAACTTGCACCTAGGGTATCGTGGAAATCCTCCTTTTGGCAGCCAGCGAGCAAGCTCAGCAGCAACGCCGGTAGAATAACCCGACCCGTTTTCAGTTTCCGCCCGGTGGGTGCCGCAGCAAGAGGGGTAGGAGAGCAAGTAGAATCGTTTTTACGCATTGGAATTGGGGTTAATTGGTGGGATTTTATAGTTCAAAAGGGCAATAGCTATAGTAAGGCCACGCAAGGCCCGGCGAAGCGCACCACCGTGACCTAGGGTAGGCGCTTCTTTCTGAATAATAAAAGCCACGAAGTAGCCGCACCCCCAACGCGAGGCGAAAGTATTTTACACCTGACCGCATCGGCGCCTTTGTGCACCTAGCTTGCTGGCACCGTGTAAGTAAGAAGGCCTCCTTCCACTAGGGCAACGCATCATCTGCATTGTCCTAGTGGAAGGAGGCCTTCTTATCTTTAATATCTAGGCCTGCGTGCTGCTACGGCAGGTTGTGCAGGCTTCCGCGCGGTATTGTAAAAGGAGCTGGGTTAGCGCACCGCCGTAACTTCCACTTCTACTTTCAGGCCTTCGTAGGCTAACAAACGGACCTCTACGAGCGTGGCAGCCGCCCGAATAGTATGATGATGTACCCAATCGATGAAAAGGTCGAAGCAGGCGAATAGCTCCGCCGTGTCCGCACCGGCCGCCTTATGGGTCGGGGCAACTACGGGCAGTCAGCAGCATCGATTGCGCTCAGCGAACTTTGAAGGCGCGGGGCTAGGTGTGGCTTTTCGGACGAAATCAGGTAAAACAGACTTGATTTCGGGGGTATTTATCGCCTGCTGGCTAAAAGTGGCACAGATTTGCTTGTACGAGGAAACACTCATAAGGCGCCTTCACCTTGGTGAAAGCGCGGGACGTTATTCTCTTGTTTTATGCTCCTTACTGCTACCCGATTTTTGTTCGCCTTGGCGTTTCTGTTGCTGCTGAATGGCACCCTCTTCGCGCAAGGCACCTTATCCAGGTTAGACGAGCAGAACGGCTGGCAGCACGCCACCTTTGAGCAGCCCATTACCACGTTTGAGCACCTAATTGGTACGAACTGCAGCACGGCCGAAGGCCCAGCAGTAAGCTGCTACACCCGCAGCACCGACACGCTAAAGCTAGGTAGCGCCACGCTAGAGAACATTCAGTACACATTTTACAATCAGTCGTTGGCAGCCATCACCGTTACGCTGAAGGGCACCAAGAACATTGCCGCCTTCTGTGGAACACTGCAAGAGGCCTACGGCATCGGAACTCCCTCCGATGAAGGACCTGGCGCCGTCGAGTGGCACGGCGAGCAGGTTCATATGGCGTATACGCTCCTGCCGGGCAGTGGTAAATACGAGCCGGTATTACGGCTCGTGCTGCGTAGCAAAACGCAAATGGCTCGCTACCAAGCAGACCAACTGGTGGCGCAGCGTGGGGCGCCAAAACGCGAAGGCCAGGAAAACTAAGAAAGTAAGCCACCGCCCGGGCATTGCTAGCTGTTGCGCTTAAAAAAACAGATAGCGCAGCTACCACCCAACCGAGACATAGTAAACCATCGGGGGCAAATGGGTAGGTCCGGCGGCTTGTGCGCGTAGGAGAAACTTCTGGCTGCTACGGGAGGCTAGATTCCGCTGCGTGTACCCGAAAGGGCAAGTGTACGTATAGCTTAACAGGACCTACTCTTCTAATAATGGCAGCGGCTTGGTGGACGGTTGACATCATACGCCCCGGTGATCCGGCTCGCGTGGCGTTGGGTATTACGGATGCTGACGGTTTTTCTTCGAAGCCAGTCGAGGTCGAGGTGCCGCTTTGTGTGCTAGAACAAGGCTCGGCACAGGTAGCTCGTTACTTCATTCAGCAACGGCGCCAACGTTATGAGTTGCGGCACGCCCTAAACTTATCGGCGCTTATTTCCTTTTCGGAGTAGACCAAGGCACCTTTGGTATGTTCCCATTAACCGGTCTAAGCTCCTGCATGCGGTATGTCTGGCTATTTAGCTTTCTGAGTTTACTTTCGGTTCGCGGAATGGGGCAAGACATGCCGAAAGGAGCCGCACTAATGGCCGAAGTCGGGCAAGGTTTTTACCGGCCGCGCGGTGGTCCGGAGCTCTACCTAGCCGCTGCGCAACTAGTTCCGCAATGGACGCTCGTGCCAGGCCGACTGCGTGTCGGCGTGCCGCTCGGGATCTTCCATCCCGGCTATCAAGTAGGCGCCCTAGCTGGTAGTCGATTGACTATTAAACTTCTCCAAGGCGCGCCTGTGCTGCTCGCTAGCTCCTTTCACCTGCACGCAATAGCGGAATATTTGCCACTGGTTTATACGCCTACTACGCACTGGCGCCAACTCGTAGGAGCCGGCTTAGGGCTAGAAACCAGTAACCTACTCGGCATTGCCGTGAAGCTCCACCGGGACGTGCGCACGCCCGCATTCTACGGGCAACTCACGCTGACCTACAACTTACTCCACAAAGCCCCACCGCCTCTATAACCGTGTTATGGCCAAAACAGCCTTAGTGATTAGTGGCGGCGGCTCGAAAGGAGCTTTCGCCGTTGGGGCGCTGCAATACATTCAGCAGCACGTACAGCCCCTCAATTCCTTTGCGCTTTACTGCGGCACTAGCACGGGTTCGCTCATCGCGCCTTTGGCGGCTTGTGGGGAGCTAGCTTTGCTGGAGCGGCTGTATACCACGCTCCGGCAAGAAGACTTGGTTCGGTTGGGGAGTATCGCCAATCTGGTAACGGGTATTTCGGTGCACGATGCAACGCCCCTAAAACAGCGCCTAGACGCGCTGATCACCCAGGCTCATTACGAGCGCCTGCGCACCATTCCCCTCTTTTTGGCGACAGTGTGCTTGCAGACTCAGCGGTTGGTGTACTGGAGTACGCAGGCCGTGGCGAGCACGACGCACTACTACGTGGAACAGATTCGGAGCCTAACGGATCTACGCCGGGCTATGTTGGCATCTTGTTGCCAACCCGTCTTGATGCAGCCCGTGGAGGTCAGGCCGGGGGCCACTCCCGTCCGGCAATACGTGGATGGTGGCGTCCGGGAGGCTACACCCTTGCAAGCAGCCGTGGACCAGGGCGCCGAAACGATTATCGCCATTACGCTCAACCCGTACCAGACCCCGGAAGACAATACACCCAAGACCAAAGCTATCCAAGTTCTGGAGCGTACCGTTGACTTGTTTAGCGAAGATGTGGGCGCCAATGATTACCGCTTGGCCGAACTCTACGCGCAGGGGAATCAATATACGCAGGCCATTCGCCGCGCCCTCTCGGCGCGGGGCGTGGCAGCCGACGTTATTGAGCAGGCACTCGCCCAACCGGGCAATCCTTTCGCTCGCACAGCTGTAACCACGATTCACGAGATTCGCCCTCAAACCCAGTTAGTCGAAGGTGGCCCCGGTGGCTTGATTTTTCAGCCGGCCGCCATGCAAGGCATGTTGCGCAAAGGCTACGCACAAGCCGAAGCTTACTTCAGAGCGCATTCCAACGCCCGTAGTGGCAACGCCCCTGCGTGACGAACATCATGGAATTCAGGAAATAACGAGGCGTTTCCTCCAAGCAAGCTAGGTGCCCTAAGCCTGCAGCGGACCCACGTACCGGTACGTGTTCAGTAGCACCCCCGTGGATGTTGCCTGCGAACTAACGAAAGCGAGTTCGCGCGGGGCAACTCGGTCCGAAAACATACGCTTGCCTCGACCTAGCAATACCGGGTAAATCAGCAGGATCACTTCGTCGACTAGGTCCTGTTCTAGTAGCACAGAGGTGAGGGTGGAGCTACCGCAGACGACCAGATCGGGGCCCTCTGTGGCCTGAAGGCGACGAATGCCCGCTAGAATATCCGTACCTAGGTCTTGGGCTGGTCCCCATTCCAAACTTTGGGGCCGGTGGGTGGCAACGTATTTAGTAGCCGAGTTCAGCCCATTGGCCATCGGACTGTTGCCAGCCGCCGGCCAGAAGCTGGCCCAGGCGTCGTAGGTACGACGGCCCAGCAGCAGATCGAAGGAGCGGCCGTAAGCCTCTACGACGGCCGCTAATCCCGCCGGCGTGCGATATGGGGTCGTCCAGTTGCCGTGGGCGAAGCCCTCGTCATTTTCGTGCTGAATCACACCATCCAGAGAGATGTGCTCCATGATTCGAATCTTCCGCATTAGGTCTGCTAGTAAATGAAGGAGGACGCAAGAATAACCCAAAGGAAGCACTCGGAAGCGGGGCAATCCGGACAAAAAGACGGGGCATTTGCGACCCGCGGCTGTTCGTCTTCAACCTAGGTCACGTAACCCCTAATGACCGTATCCCAACGCTGAAAGCTTTATTGGTTGATACCATCAAGAGGTGTTTCAGCTAGCCCTACTTGCTCGGCATTTGCTGCAAAGTCCACGTATTGCCGTCGGGGTCCCGGAAGCCGGCGTACAATATGCCCCCACCTAGGTTTTGAATCCCGCCCATGGGCACGCCCCGGCCCGACAGCTCCGCGTGGACCCGGCTGATATCCGTAACCACCAGGTGCAAGCCCCGTAATGTGCCCGCGGGCATAGCTAGGCCACTTAGCCCTTGGCTTAGCACAATAGAACAGGCCGAGCCCGGCGGCGTCAATTGCACCACTCGCACCGTTGGGCTAGGCCGCACGTCGTGGTCGAGCACGAACCCAACTTGCTCACTATAAAACCTCTTAGCACGGTCAATGTCGGTGACTGGCACTGGCACAAGCTCCAGTTTCAACTCCATAAAAGCAGCAACAGCAAAAGGGTGAAAAGACAATCAATTCAGGCCGAAGACTACCCTAGGTGCACTTGCTTGACTGGCAACTTGGTACGCGCGCAGAGAGGATAACTTATTTGCCGGTGAGTAGCGGCTGGGGCTTAAAGACAACGCGAAACGCCTGGAGCGCCGCCGGATGATAAATGGTAGCGTGCGTTTCGTTGGGCCACGACTGATAATGCCAAGCAAAATGGTTCTTCGGGGCGCCGCGTAGCACCGTCTCCAACTGGCGCGACTCAGGTATTTTTTCGTTGTCGCTACTTGAGCCCACGTACAGCGTTTTGGCCGGGCCAGTGTAGGCGCGCAACAGCTTGGCAGCCTGGCCTACCAACTGGCCTTTATTCCACCACACGCTAGGGTCAAAGGCCACGTAGGTGTCAAACAAAGCTGGTTCCAGCAGCAGGGTTTCCACCACAAACAAGCCCGCCAGCGACTCGCCGACAATGGCCGTTTCCGCCGTGGTGCGGTAACGCTGCCGGATCAGGGGCATCAGCTCGGTGCGCAGAAAGGTGCGGTAGGCAGCGGCCCCGCCAACTTTGGGTGCAATTTTTCGATCCTCGGGGTTCGTAGTTGGGCCGGTGAGGTCGCGCCGGCGCTGGGTGTTTTCGATGCCCACCAAGATAAAGGGGCGCATCGTGCCATTCCCCGTTAGCACCTGCACCAGCCCGGCCACGTGCAAAAAATCTTCCCCTAGACCACCGTCGGGCATATAGAGCACCGGCAAGTGGGCGGTATTAGACGAA
>Ga0325401_1008082_pt1 | contig 10232 bp, 8 predicted proteins | sample PopdelMetagenome_FD_205666 | JGI IMG/M metagenome (GOLD analysis project Ga0325401, IMG submission 205666) | Populus deltoides microbial communities from Bellville, Georgia, United States - Xylem-PdKOR-R2 | ecosystem: Host-associated > Plants > Phyllosphere > Stem > Wood/Secondary xylem | place...
TCGAACTAAGTTCAAGTATCCAAAAACTCAATATGAAAAGAAAATACTAAGAATATAATTTTTAAAAATAATAATAAAAAAACTTAGTTAAATTAAATTGATTTATAAATTGCATGACTATTAATATAAAATTGAAATTATTAATTTCTAATAAATAGAAAGTCGCTCATGTTTAAAAGCTCGTTTAACATTACGATAATGGTTATTTTTAACAGTATTTTTTATTTAAAAATATATAAAAATAATATATTTTTTTATTTTAAAAATTCATTTTTGATTTCTTTTACGGAGTTGAAATTGAAATTTTATTACTCATGTATTTTTGTATTTTTTAAATTTAAATGGAGATCATTTCAATATTTTGGCGAATTCTTTTGGCTTCTCATTGTCTTTTATTTTAATTTTAATTTTTATTTGTTTTCTAATTTTATATTACATTTCTTTTAATTTTGTAAAAGGACTCTACATGAATAAAATGATCTCTCCTTTCACCAAACACTGCACCATTTCCTTCTCTTTGGCTGTTTGAGGCACGGATTCCTCAACTCAAGATACTTGAGATTTATGTTTTTGTTTTGGGGCTATGTTCCAGAATCAAAGGTCAGGACTGGCTCTCATCGTCGTTCCGAGCATCAGATTCATGCCACGTTGACTAGATGAATGTTGATTGTATGAAATTAGCACAATTAGTTGAACGTTGTTAGCACCGCGGCTCTCGCAATCGTTCATGTTTTGAGACTGTTCGAGGAAAAAATTTTCAATGTCTGAATATCTTGGCGTTCCCTTTTAGCCTAAGGACTCCAAATATATTTAAGAAGTCTTTGATTAAATGGTATATATCTTCTTCTTCTTCTTCTTCTTCTTTTGGCTCCCTCGTCTACACTAGGTTAATTGCTCCTTCATCAAGTTTGCAGCCATTAAGAACAATTGAGAAGCTATGGCTAGGATTTTAGGATGCAACCAGCATCCAGATAATTCTGATAAGAAGGTAATTCTGCACGGCCTCCCCCTCTTAAAACTACGATGATATGACTTCTTCATCTTTTATCTTCTCACTCGCTTTGCAGTCATATCATACTGTTATGATCGGCATGCATGCAGCAGAATGTGAAACAATCACTGGAAATAATCAAACAGGATTTACCAAGCTGAACTAAATCGGAGATAGGTTTGATTAACCCAAACATCAGAATAATAACCATGCAAGAGATTGACTTCTTTATGATGGAAAAAGAGATTGCTTGTAGGGCTTTGTTCAGAAATCTGTTTACTGATTAACAGATCTATACAAGAGATGATTAACAAACTGACCTGCAAACCGACGAGTTGAATTATTCGCTGTCCACATATTCGGAGAGTAAAGGCTTATTTGACAAGAAAGCTTCCAAATTCCCCACCACAAGTTGGCTTAAATCCTTCAAAGATTCAGGTGTAAAAACAGCCCTATGCGGTGACAACACAACATTATCCATTGCGAAAAACTCTTTAGGAACATTAGGCTCATTCTCAAACACATCCAAGCCAGCACCTGCAATCTCCCCTTGCATCAGACACCTCACCATTTCCTTCTCATCGATGATAGCCCCACGTCCAATGTTTACAATGACTCCTTCCTTCCCCAGTGCTGACAACACTTGTTTATTGATCATGTGGCGGGTTTCGTCACTTAATCCACAGCAAATGATGAGGGCATCACAATTAGCTGCGAGCTCACAGACATCGTGGTAGAACGGATACGAAACATTCGGTTTTTTCTTCCTGGAGTTGTACGAAACAAAACAACCAAAGGCCTCGAGCCTTTTAGCAACTTCATATCCAATATTTCCCAATCCAACAATTCCAGCTCGCTTACCACTGAGCTGAAATTACCAAACACAAAGAATACATATAATCAGACACAATTAGTTAGTTCAATCAAACGATAACTTGCTGATGTTGAACCTTTTTAGGGGTCCATTTTTATAACCATTTTGTTTCGTTATGCGGAAAGACGCAAAAGGATCAAGATAGCCGACCGCAGCTAGTTTGATATTGAGGATCTGCTGCTGCTGGTGGTGTTTTGTTTCATTGGCAAGAAATGGAATGGCGATGCAGTAAACCAAATCAACACATGTTTTCAGAGCCTTTTCTTTTCAAGAATTAGACATATTAATTAAATAAACCAAAAGGTACTAAACTTAAAATCTAGTGTTGCTTCCAATTATCATTCTTTTAAGTCATTAAGAACTAACAGTGACCCATATAAAGAGAAGATTCACGGATCAAAACCTTAGAACCAAGAGGATAGTTCCCTTTAGCAGCCCAAAGCCCTTGCCTCACATAACGATCACTAGCCGAAACCTTTCTCAGAACATCAATCAACAAACCAACAGCCATATCAGCCACATCAGCAGAATACACGTAGCCTGCATTAGCAATTTTGATACCACGGCGGCGACACTCAGGGATGTCAATCTGGTTAAGACCAGCACTAGTGGTGACAACCACACCAACCTCCGGAAGCAGCTGGAGGATGTCAGCGTTGACGGGTGCATTACCGGAGGAAAGGATAGCTTTTATGGAATGAGAATAAGTGGACAAGAACTGGTCTAGAGGGAGTTGGGAGTCGTAGGTTTTCAAAAAGTGAAATTTGTTGGATGCAAAGGATTCTTCGCCGATGAGTGAAAAGGCTGGAGGTGGTCTGAAGAGCACTACTTTTGGGAGATCTTTTTGCTCTTCTTCTTGGGTTTTGTCAGAGTCAGTATTATTGACTCCCATTTTTTAGTGGTAGTTTGGGAACGACAACAGATGCTAGGAAGGAGAGGTCTGTTCCAGATAAGGCACTGTACTATACTTTTATGGCTGCTCTGCTTTTTAGCAGCGAGTGTGGTGTAGTTGTTTTTAAAATGTTTTTTATTTAAAAATATATTAAAATAATATTTTTTTATTTTTAAAAAATTATTTTTAATATTTATATATTAAAATAACTTAAAAATATTAAAATAATTTAATTTAAAATAAAATAATAAAAAAATATTTAACTTTTTAAAAAATATTTTTAACTTAAAAGTACCGTGTGGTTCTCTCCTCTGATCCTCTTTAATCTTTTTGCAGTCACTGTCTGATACTTTAATATCCAATAATTTGAGTGTCAAAACTCTTCATTAGTTTTCCTGATTCAATCACATGAACGTATGATAGAAGGATGAAGAATTATCATTAATAAAGAATATTTTTAACAGAAAAAATCATCGTTAATTCTAAAGATCCGTGCATTCCTGGAATACTCATACTCTGTAAATGCCCCCAACAGTGAAAAAGCTTCACATAAACCAACCTGGGAGGAAGAAGCCTACGAAACAATGGAATATGCTCTCCTAAAGTTATGTTACTTACTCCAATTCCAACTTTCCGGTCGGCTGTCAAAACCTGAACTTGGGATTTTTAGAATTCTGAAAACTAAAAGGTCTGTGCCGGAGACAAGAATAAGAAAAAAAAAAACCATTATACGAAAACACAAGGCATAGATGGAAATGAGGATGACGTTGGAAAAGCGACTTTACACGACAGGTATAACTTGTCCATAAATACATCTATCATGCTTTTCCAAGCACAGACCAGTCAGTCAACTGGGAATATAGGGTTCAAAGAGAGTTGCACAGGGATTTGGATCATATTGCAAGATATCTGCAGCACGTTCAAATTCTTCTCTCAGAACTTTTATGCTGAATTTATCCACGACTCTACCAAGGTCATGAGATATCTCAAAGGGGTCCTCTATGCATATCAAATGGCGATCATTCCCAATCCTCCTTGTCCATTCCTTTTCGTGTTTGCTGTAGAAAGATAATCACAGTATTACAGTCAGTCAAACGCCGCATAACATCTCAAGCTGACTATAAAGTATAAGCAGAAAGAAAACCTTTTGAACTCTCGAAAACAATTTAAATAAAAATAAAGTTTGTGATAATGTCTGAAAAATAATCATAAGGCATATATTTGTCAATCAAGTCTCGTAATTAGGCAGATAAAAATCTTATGAAAAGACACTGGAAAGCACATATCACCTGAGTATGCTTCCTGTACGAACAGATAGAACAGCATTTGTATAATCATGACTATATGCCCAATAATTGAAAAATGCCCATACTAATCCAGCAATTGTTTCCTTGTTTCGAGATCCAAAACCACGGAGTTTTTCAACTTGATCAAAGTAAGCACATTGAATGTCATCTACAGTAACGGAGTATGTCGTTCTCATCTCCTGAAAGAGAGCACCTCACAATAAAGACATTTACAGCAAAGACTAAGAAAACAAGCAACAAATTTCACTTGGAAATGCTTTGTTCAGGTAGAAGATTTTGAAGCTGAATAATGCTATTGTCCAAAATATTTGCCCGAAAATGAGTTTACCAGAAAATTATAACCACTTAATGTTCATCAGCAAACTGATTCAGTGTACTTATTTCAGGAAGAATATATTACTTTTCGATGCGTAATCAGATACAAGAATATGCCAAGAGTTCACTTCATAAATCAAAGCAGAGCATGATACTCAATATCCTCTTGGATGCTCCTCCCTCCAAAATAATGCCAAGTACCATATAAGGCTGAAAAGACAACATTTTGGCACCACAACAGAGAACACCATCCTATGAAGTAATCACTAACTAAAACTGAAATCCTGAGCACATAACCAGCAAAAGGTTCAGATTTCCCACACTATTAATTTTGGGTCATTCATCTATTCAACTGAAGTAAAATATAATAAGGGTGAAAGAAATCAAAAGAACATCCAATTCGCTTAACCTTCGGGAATAATCACATTAAAGAATGATATGAGCACATACTGATATGTCAAAATAACTGAAATGCTAAAAAAGACCCAATCTAGAATTCCTAAATAAACAAGCAGAATAGAAATGCAGACCTGTAAGCATGGAAGGATAGCAGGTCTACGCTGCTGTAAAAAATGAATGCACATTAAAACATACCTGAAAAGAAGAAATATCAGGCAACAAAAACTCAATAAGCGAACATAGATGTCTTTAGATCATATAGGCCCATGACAAGTTCAGCAAAATATGATAATTCTTAATGATGACTCACGCATAGCTAGATAGGGTCCCTTGGTAAGTTGCATTGACTCCTCTTGACTTGGCCCAGTGTTTCACTATAAAAGCTAATTGCCGTAATCTGACATCTATTTGTGCATAATCCCGAAGAAGCTTTGTATTCACAACAGCCAAAACATTGTTTATGCATATGTCACAGGATATGCCAGTCGCCGGATCCATAAGCTTTACTATGGGAACCCTGGCCCGAGTCAATGCCTGCAAAGTAATGGGATTATGGACTCGAAAATAAATCAAACAAAAGTCACAAGACATCCTAACAGTACAGCAATTTTTAAGGAGAATAAACCAGGATCAATTAGTGTGGAAAATAAGACATCATATTAAGAAAGAAATGGATAGTGATTAAGTTATAACTGGATTGACAAGGTATATAAGGATCCAATGTTGTCTTACATATATCTAAGTTATTTTCTGAGAGCATGCTTTCACTTTATATCTCACCAAGGATTCTACCTTATTTTTTCAGAGCACGTTCTTACTTTTAACCTCGTTGATTATCCAAACAAGTATTTCTTTGAGGAACCTCTAGATTATACATAGCTGAAAAAAGATGGCTAAGTGAATGAACTGCACAAGTCAATAGAAATTGCATTGATCATCTTAGAGTCGTCCAAACGCTTGCAAACAAAATTTAAGATAAAAATTGCAGAAACATGAACAAACCATGAAGATGTAATGGCACATAATAGTTCCATGACCTCATATCACTAGGCTTACAAAATAATTACTCATTAATACCTTGACAATAGTGTTACTAAAATGAGAGGAAAAACACATATTCACTCCCAACAGAATACTGAAAAATAAGGGCCCAAATGGGACTAGGAAAAAAAAAAGCATGGAGAACACAGAACACTGAGAAAATAAATTGCCCAGGTTAATCCATTCACCAAATTGACATGCCAAATACACACAAAATGAAGACGCATCCTGAATGTGTGAGTAACAGGAATAAGGACGTTAATTGGCCCACATGTGTGAATGTGGCTGTGCGCACACAACTGTAGTAATAACATGGTTCTAAAACAAAATTACCAAAGCGGCAATTTGTAGATCACGGCTGTTACCATCTTATTAAATGATTTTCATTTCATTACCTAACTGCAACAAGAGAAAAATCCTCTGAAGATGTCTAATAGAATAGGCAACCAAACAATAAAATGAAAAATATCAAAATAGTTGGTAACATGTTATATTTATTACTAAGGTTTACTTCTCAAGCACTTTAAGGTAAGCATCATATCAGCTTATAGTTCATAGATCACCTAAATTGACTAGTTGCAGAGTATAGTAAGCAGCAACATGATCTTTAGCAGAATTAGTTAGCCTTTCATCGTGGAGTTGCCATGGTAATCTATTTATGTTATCACATCACATGCAACAAAATGCAATACCACACAACTCTTTCGTTTTAAGTTTTAAAGGCATAAATACAACGCAAACAGCTCATCAAACCCAAAAATGGTGGCCAGTGACCAAACCATGCAATTCAAGATAGTTCAAAAATAATCATCTGTGTTACATATCTTTTAATTATCCGTATCACATATCCCTAATGATGAGGGATGTTACAAGTGAGGAGGAGTTGTTATTGATCTATTTGACAGGTTTGGACAAATGGAAAGACATCAAGACATTATGGTAGTAAGCTTTCTTTGCAGCTTTTTTCTTTTTGGTAGTTGTTGATGGAGTAGAACTATAATTTTTTTGAGAATGGAGCATTTCAAAAACAATTCTTGTGGGAACTGCCACCCCTACGCTGTTCCACTATGGGGGCCTCTCCGGGGGTTTCTTTGCTGGACACTCAAATTTCAAAGTGATGAGATGTTTCAGGGCTCTCAAATTCCTGTTGTCCTAGTGTGTGGGTTTTTCATTTGAAAGATGTCTTTTTCTCTATTTGTACAATCCATTTCCTTCATCAATAAAGTTTTCTTTAACTAAAATTACTCGTTAACATTCAATCCTAAGGGTGAGCGTTGGAAATCTGTTTATCGTATCAAACATAATCCACAAACACAACAGGTGTAACCCCAAGCATCTGCAGCATTTAGCATATTTAATCTGCATGCTCTGCAATTTACAACTTCAATATGGCGATACAGTTTAGAAGACTAGGTTGTATGTGCATGCAAGTGTTTTTATATAGTCCACAGGATTTGGGGAAAATGATATTTGAACTCATTATCATGTAGGAAAAATCATATTCTTATCTTCCAGAGTGATTCTAACTTAGAAACTATCAATGGTAATTCATTAATTAGGGCACTGCATTTAGAAGACTAGTTAATAGAAGGTAAACATGCCAAGAAACTAAATCCTAACATTCAGCTAAAAGAATTAACGTGTATAAAATTAAATTATAAAAGAAAAAAACAGGGTCTACCCTTGAGAATGATAGGACTTCATCAGAATGCCTGGAAGCTAATTTTAAACGTCTGCATATAATATTCTAAAAAACACGCCAGGCTACTCAATTGGGGAGCTCTAGCAGAAGTCATTTTCTTTTACCCAGTAAACATTCTAGGAGTTTGAAGAAAACCAAAACAGTTAAATGGCATTTATTGCATTATCTCTGAATTCAATGATCCTCTAAAAAGACAGCAATCTCATTTACCTGCACATTCTGGAGGTTATCTGACTGCAATATATCAGCCAACTTTAACAAGACCTCAGACTTATTAATCTCAGCATCCTCAATTGCAAGGCAAACATCTATATCACTCTTGGAAACTCCAAATGAATTTGCACATGAACCATATAGGTATAATCGAGCTTCAGGCCATTCCTTGTTGACTAGTTTCTCCAATGACATCAAAAATAGCTCCTGCTTCATTTTTTCTTCCTCTGGCGGTATCAATGACTCATAAATTGCAAGAAAAGCAGCATTTAGTCTGTCGATATCTAAACAACATTGCGTTTGCTTTTTAAGCATTCTCATCCTCTGACTAAGTATCTTTTTCCCCCTGTTATCTGATCTAGACTCCTGATTATCAAAACCGCAAGAAAATCCAACAAACTCACGATTAGAGAAGGAATTAGAAACAGCTACTAAGCAATAATTATATTTTCTTACACTAACCTCAATTCCGTTTTCATTAAGAACGTCTACTGAGAATGTCCATCAAGGTATATAATTTAGTTAACTAATGGAAGATTCATATAGTTACAGTAGCGCCCTCATTTTTATATTGAACTCCTAGTTACTTCAAATTTCAACTCCTAGAACATCAAATACAATTAAAAGATTCACATAAAGTAACTGACTTTAAAACTCAATGCCCAGATAGAAAAGAAAACAACAGACCTTGCTACGTTGCTTCTTGTCTTTCTTGCCTTTAGATTGACCATCAAGCAACAAAGAATCCACCAGCTCTTCACCAAGATCATCCAATTCCCCTCCATCATCCTTTCCATCTTCACCATTTTCACCATCCAAATTGATCAAGGATTCCCCAATCTCCGAACCCAAAACGGAATGCAGATTACTCCCGGCAGGTGGACCTGGACAATCAAGCTGTCTCGTAAGCCCCAGCTCAACTGACCCCTCACTTCTCCTCACTTTCTCATTATTCATTTCACTATAATCTCCCTTTCCCCTGGTAATATTAAGCTCTAATTCTCTCCTCCTGCTTCCGTAATCCCAATTCCCTCCACCTCCTCCACCTCTAGGCTTATTGGAGAACCCGGGAGGCGGAGACCTATAATTCCGGTGCTGTTCCTGGTGCAGGTGTTGGATTCGGTGCTGGTTTCCCCATCCTCCACTGCTGCCTCCTGGCTGTCGCACTTCAGAATTCCTCCTCGAATTCGAGTTTGCTTGCGTCTCGAGATGCCTATTCCTTTCCAATCCATTGAAGCTTCTGCCCCCTGGTCCTACTTCTCGCACCAAATTCGCATTCACTAAAACCTCGGCAGGGCTTTGAATCTCACTCGAAAACGAGCCGAACTGTAGCTTTTGCTCAAACTGTTGCTTCTGTTGAAGTAGATGCTGGATCGAATTGTCATTATTATTATTATTATTATTATTATTATTATTATTATTATTATTATTATTAGCTCTAGTCTCCACATTTGAAAACCCTAATCTTTGCAAATCCTCTGCTAAATATTTATTTCCACGGGGGTGAGGGAAAGCATTGTTTTTCTGCGGAAAGCCGAGATTATGGGGCCAAAGAGGAGGCGAATTAGAGAGAAGATCACGGCCGTTGGGATGCAACACTTGACGAGACGGTACAGGTAGACTGGGGCCAACAGCTGCAACTGCAGGATCAAAACCGGGAGGCTGAGGCTGAGGATTGTGTTGATTTTGATTGTGATTTTGTAATTGCGGGGTCATAAAAGGAGACTGAGATTGCTGCTGCTGTTGCTGCGATGGTGTTGGGTGGTGGTTAGGTCTTCGGAGTAAAGAGAGTAGAAATTCGCCGCCATTATTCGCGGGCGGGATAGGTGGAGCATCACCGCCGCCACCGGACATTGTATTGTAGTCGTAGACTAGAAGGTTTCTACACTGAAAAGAGTGGAAGACAGAAAGTGATTTTTATTTTTTATTTTTTTTCCTCACTCGCTAGAATCGTATGAGTTGTGCTGTTACGGTTGGTGAGGATTGGGTTTATATGCTTGTATGTATTAAAGCAAATCTATTGAATCGGATTGATTTGATGGGATCACGATTTACTGGTGTTAATTGAACGGCGTTGATTGGAGTTGTGTAGTAGTTTGGTGATTGCGAGGAAGAAGAGTGAGGGGAGCGTGACTGTGCGTCATCTAGTCTGACGTGGATCTAGCTTATCAGGGAAGTTGTTGGAAAAACGAAAAGGTGTTTCAACGTTAAAACATCCAAAGCGTATCAAAAGGAGCTAAATAAATCTAATATTATTCACCGCTATTTATCGGTCCAGGGTTCTTAAGAGCACGGTAGCCTCTTTACCGGGCTTATTAATTATTATTATTATTTATTTATTTAAAAATATGAATCCTTTTCAATTTAAACTATACAATAAAATAACGAGAATATCATTAAAAGAAAAAAATTAAAATAAACGTCAAAGGCTATTTTTATATTTGCATAGTAGCTTTTTTATTATTATAATATCATAGTAGAGAGGTAATTTGATATTT
>Ga0325401_1008084_pt1 | contig 10230 bp, 6 predicted proteins | sample PopdelMetagenome_FD_205666 | JGI IMG/M metagenome (GOLD analysis project Ga0325401, IMG submission 205666) | Populus deltoides microbial communities from Bellville, Georgia, United States - Xylem-PdKOR-R2 | ecosystem: Host-associated > Plants > Phyllosphere > Stem > Wood/Secondary xylem | place...
TTCATTTTTTTTATTGTTATTTTTAGTTGTTCTTATCCTTTTCTTAATTGAAATTATTTTTCAATTTCATCCTTTATGATTTATTTTATTTTTCTTTTGTGTCAAATTTGATTCCTTTTCTTTTCGAATTTATATTTTTTAAATCACTTTTTTTAATTTGTTTTTACAAGTTTATCCCTAATTATTTTGATTGGTTGAGATTTTTGCTTTGTTAATTTTTTTAAATTTGTCTTTTATGTTGTGATTCAGCCTCATGATCCGTGTCACGAGTTTTAAAGGTGGACTGGGTTAGCTTCAGTCACTTTTAATTATTTTTTGTCACGCAACATTTAATTTTATTTTTGGTCATTATTCTTTCAATTATTTTTTTATCCTTTTCTTAGTGTTTTTTCTTTTAATTTAGCCCCTAATTATTTTCTTTCATTTTGTTTTTATACTGTATTTGGTCTGTGTTTTTTGGTTTAAAATTGTTTTATAATTGAATAATTTACTTTATTATTTTTTTAACGTTTGCCTTCCAACCTTATAACAGGCCAATCATTTATTGAAAATTAATTTTTTTAATTTATTAGTTGACATTTAGTTATTAAGGCCTTAACTTGATTGTTTGTTGCATTTTTTTTTTATTGAGTTATCGCGGTCTTATATCTCGAGTAATAAGTTAGTCAAATTAATTATGATTATTTTAATTTTTTTAGTTTTTTATAAAATTAAAATTTTTTAATTTCATATCTTGAATTAATTAAATTAATTCAAATTAACTCATATATTTATTATCATAGATAATAAATGAATCAAGTTAATCAGAATTCATTCATATTTTTATACTCTGCTCGGCCCAACGGTAAATTACAGGCCATCAATCTAGTAATTAATTGATATTTGACACTGCCACCTCAGCACCCATCAAACAAACAAGGAGCCCACTTCAACTTTCTGGCAATTTCATTCTCTCTTCTATTTTTTTTAAATGGCAAACTGTATTTCAAAAAAATCTTCACTTGTCCTATAAAAATAAAATACTAATTCAAAACCCACCTTTTTTCACATGTATTTTAAATTTTCTATTTTTCTCTAATTCTTTCCTCTCAATCTCTCACCATCGTTCTTCTTTTTCCGGCCGATTTAAAAAAAAATTCAGAGATAAGCAACGATTGAATGAATGATTCTCTCAATTCGACGGCTGTGATCGAGAGTTAACACTAAAAATCATGTGGTCCTCCTTTTGGAGATCCAGAGATCGTTTCTCCTTGGATGAACTCAGGTTTCTCTCTCCTAATTTTCACTCATTTTTCTTTTTATTTCACTAATTGTTGTGAAATTCGCGATTTTTTCTTTTGTATTTACTGCAATCAAGAGTCCAATTCTCTGTCAATTTTTCAAGTTCTACACGCTTTCAAGTCAATTACGTCCATTTCTCACTTTTTTTTTAATTATCAGTAAAAATGTCACTGTCTGCTATTTAATTTGGATTTTTTTTGTTGATGAAATTCTAATTTTTAATTTTTGGTTTACTTTGTTTGCAGATATTTAACTGACCAGCTGCAAAAGGTTCAAATTGTAAATAATGTTAATAAGGTAATTAATTTAGTAATAATCAACCATGAATTTATTTTTTTGTCGGTTTTTTTTTTTACTCTGTTAGAACCTGATTGTGTGTTGTTATTGAAGAACTTTGTAATTGAGACGTTGAGATCGATATCGGAATTAATAACATACGGAGACCAGCATGATTCGAACTATTTTGAGTAAGGCTCGTGAATAAATTTATAATTTTCTGTTTCGATTGTTAGGTTTCGATGATTGTTTTGTGAATTCTATGTGTCTTTCCTTGTGCTTTGTAGTTTTTTTATGGAAAGGCAAGTAATGGGGGAGTTTGTGAGGATACTTAAGGTTAGCAGAATTGTTTCCATTTCGCTTCAGTTGCTGCAAACAACGAGCATTATGATTCAGAACTTAAAATCCGAGCGCGCCATACGTAAGTTGGTTCTGGACAATGTTGGATTTGTTTAAAGAGGTTTGAGGTGCTAGGTTTTTGTTTTTTTATTGCAGATTATATGTTCAGTAATGAGCATATTAATTTTTTGATAACTTATACGTTTGATTTTCGGAATGAGGAGTTGTTGTCATACTACATTTCTTTCTTAAGGTATGCTTTTTTAGTCATCGTTATGGTGGTAGTCAAATGTTTGTTATATCCTTGGTTTCGTTGACTATGATTTTCAAATGGCATGTTTTGTGGTTTGTGAAGGGCAATAAGTGGGAAGCTTGACAAGAATACAATTTCTTTGCTTGTGAAGACTCAAAATGTAGGTTTGTCTGTCTTTTGTACTTTGTTTATATTGCATGATACAACTGTTTTAATTTTTTATTATAAATTTTAAAAGGTAGGCTGGTATTTTTTTTTTCAATTTTCCATGCACCAATGCTTGTGCCTGAAGTTTCAAATAATTCTGCATTTCGATAACAAATAATGATAAAGTTGAGATTTGACATTAGTCCATATTTTAAGAGGGCCATCACATAGCTTTTTTGTGGCCTTATTGATGAGGACTATTCAGTCTGAATGACACTTTCAACAGTCCACTTGAACAGCACTACCTAGTTCCTTTGAGTATTACCTGTTGATGAGAAGTACTGAAACTGAGATTTTAGGGCACCTGGTTGGTTGTAAGTGGTTCAAGCTGGCAAGAAATGCATGGCTTGCTGCCTAAACAGCAACAAACCCTCAATCCCAAACTCGTTGGGGTTTGCTGCCTAAACAACGCTTGTTATGTTAGCTCTACACCTTTATTCACTTAGTTTCTACTTGGCTATGTTAGAAATCAAGCCATCTCTGTGCATGCTGTAGCTTATAGATATTTTCCTCTGCTGCCTTGTTCATGTAGGAAGAAGTTGTTTCTTTTCCACTGTATGTTGAGGCAATACAGTTTGCTTCCCATGAAGAGAGTATGATTCGCACTGCAGTCCGTGCTCTGACACTCAATGTCTATCATGGTGAGTGGGTGTTATTCTATCCCTGCTCATTTTGTTCCAATTGTTTTTCTCATAATGTTATTTTGCAAGCTAAACAAGTTTTCTTCAATTTCCTCTTGGTTCAGTTGGAGATGAATCCGTGAATAGATTTGTTGCGAAGGCCCCTCATGCTGATTATTTTTCAAACTTGCTTACATTTTTTCAGAAGCAGTGCCTCTATCTAAATGGAATGGTCTCTGAAACTCTAAAGTAAGAGTACGATAATTAAAACTTTATATGACTGGGAGTTGAAAGATCTCGCTCCTAAATATTGTGTTTTTGTTGCTGAGACAGAAACCCAGACTCAGATACAACCACTGCGATTCTTAATGTTGTGGATGAAATTGAGGACAATCTCTACTATATTAGTGATGTTATTTCTGCGGGGATTCCAGAAGTTGGGAGGTTAATAACAGTCAACATTTTGCAACTTTTGATATTTCCTTTGCTTCTTCCATCTTTGCAGTTGGATGCTGTTGATGTATGAACTTGCTCTTATTTCATGCTTTCATTCATTCCTTAATCTTTCCCTTTGAGCTCAAGGGCTTTTAACAGTTTGTTGATGCACTTTATGATTATGTTATACAAATTTTTCTTACTTAACCTCTGATATCTTGTGAATTCAGGATATTCAGATTGGTGCTATCACTTCTCTGTATTTGCTCTGTTGCATCTTACGCATAGTTAAAATCAAAGACTTGGCAAATACCATTGCTGCCTCTCTTTTCTGTCCACCGGAGGCTTTTGTTCCACATTCTGAGACTAAACTCAATGGTCATGCGCCTGATCATGGGCATGAAATCCAACAGACAGAAAATAAGAACGTGATTGAGGTGGATGGATGTTCAAAAAAAATCTTGCTGAGCTTGTCTAGTTCTTCTCTAGTTCACCCTGAATATATTATCTCAAAAGGTGTTTCTCGTGTAACTTTGAGGTAAAAGTTACTAAATTCTGAAGTGCTAAGTCTCTTTCCACTTTCCATCTCTTCACTCGAAGTCCAATTTTAGTCTACACTTTGTTTTTTTTTTTTTTGCTCTATGAAGTGACAATAATGTCTTCTTTCTTTAACTGAGTATCTCACCGAGAACTGGCTGCCTTCTATATGCTGCTTCTTGACTTGAACAGAACCTTCTGATTTATTAGCTTTCTAATTTTTCAGCTTCTGTTTGCTATCCCTTCTAATTTTATCTCTATCTTTGTAATACTTCAGGGATGCTTTACTTTCATATATTACAGCTGGAGATGATCTTCAAGTTTTGAGTTCTTTGAGCATGTTGGCTACATTGTTGCAAACAAAAGGTTTTCTTCTTAGAATTATTCAGCTTCTGTTGCTACTGATTTCTATTGCTGTTATCTTATTGGTATCTCTTTAAGTAGAATTAGATGAAACAATGCTAGATGCTCTTGGAATCCTCCCCCAGCGCAAGCAACACAAGAAACTCTTGCAGGTAAATTGTAGATATATTTTTCCCCTCAATTTTGGTAAATGTGGTGGAATTACATTTTTTTTATTTCTCTTCATTACTGATAAATAATATTCATCTCATATTCCTTGCTGCTAAATTGTGAATTCAATTATGGTTATTAGCTAGATGTTATCAACAACTTTCAGTGATTAACTGTTAGCAGCTCTAAGATAGCTCTGTATTTGTTAAGATAGCATGGATTTTAATTGTATCTAATACCATGGCTTTCAAGATCCTGTTGTTGTTAATCTGAACTAATATTTGGTGGAACCTATTATATGTTGATTGGTTAAGGAAGTGAAACTTAATCAGTTTTCCTCCTCTCTACAGCAAGCATTGGTTGGTGAGGACTTGAGGGAAGATCAACTTTTTTCGTCAGGAAGGAGCTTTATAAGAGATGGATTTAGTTGTGAGCTCGATGGCTATCTACAAAATCTCAAGGTAATGATTTCATTCCCTTTTCTCTCCATCAAAAGAAATATTAGCAATGGTGGATCTTGTGCAATGGGAATTAGGAAAAAAATGGAATCTCGGTTATATTGAAATCATGTATCGGAATTGGTATATGTGAAGGATTATAGTATTCAATTAGGAGTTGATATTGATTGCTTATAAGATTATAAATTCAAATTTAATTTAGTTGCAGGGCAGAAGGTTACGTTAGCATCTGTTCGAATTAGTGCAGCTGGTATTGTATTGTGCTGCTGTTGTACCCTGCTTTTTTTTTTTAAATTATTTTTATTTTGAGGAAAAATTAGGGTTTTATTGTACAGAGTAGCCTCAGGTTGATTCAACCACTCCGATCTATCATCATCATCATCATCATCATCATCATCATCTATACCTAGATGTACAACGTCCCTCTTCTCTGTGGAATCAAACTGTTTCACTACTTATATATCCATGCTCAGCAACTATTCTTTTGTAAAAGCATTTATAATTGAAAATTTCATTTACTGTGATTTCTTACACTTCTGTAAAGTTTATCCTTTTCTAATTTTCTTATTACTTCCTATCTTATTTTTGGGGAAAAAAATCCTTTCATTTCCACATGTTGATTTTTCTCTCTTCTATTTCTTTAAATAATATATAACAGGAGCAGTATGGGGTAGCATGCTCTTCCTTGGAGGTGGGAACAAGCCCCTCTGTACATAGATTTCAGGTACAATTTTCTTTTTGGAGTCAAATGTGAGCTCTTTTAATGAATCTGTGGCCTATCAATCTGAATATCTTATGGGTTAGAAATTTCTTTTTTATTGGTCTACACTATGGTTGTCTGAAGCAGCAAGAAGAAACAGGAAAAAAGTACAATTTTTTACCTTTCTTTTCTGAAAAATTATGATGTGGGAAATTATGTCCTGAAAGCTTCTATTGTTCATACATGGACTGTACCACAAGCCGAATGTAACAAGTTGAAGTTCCTCTCACATAGCAGATGGGAATTATGCTTGCCTTTTTGTTCTTTGTTGAACATTGTTTATTCTAAGGGAAATTGATATGGTTCAAATTCCATTTGGTTACAAAACGTTAATGAGCTCTTCTTTTGGAAGCTGTGCTGTTTGTGCTTGATGCTTGATCGGTCATGAAATGTGTTGTGCAGGTGCTTGATGCACTGGTTAGTCTTTTTTGCCGGTCTAATATATCCCCAGAGACATTGTGGGATGGTGGTTGGCTTTTGCGTCAGCTACTTCTCTATAGTGAGTCAGGATTCAATGACCAGCATCTTGAATTACTGAGAGTAAGTTATACCCCACAGTAGATTGTTTGAATAATGTGTCAATACATGATGACCACAACAGGTGCCAAATGCTGCTCCTAGTTATGAGAGTGCAACATGATGGGACCTTAAATATTTGTAACTTGTAGCCATTATTTGAAACTGCGGTTTTATGCTACCGAGTTTCATGATGCATGTCTTACATTTGTGGCTGTTGTTTTGTTTCTTTGGATGATCTAGTAATATGATTATTTAATATCATTATTTTGTAATGATTCAGTAGACTTCTCATACACAGGATTCACATAAGAATTGCACTTATGCTCTTCTTGAGGAGGCCAGAGGTACCTGGCCCGATCTACTTGTAACAGTCTTACGTGATGAATGGAAAAGGTGCAAAAGAGGTATTTGGTGGAACTCTTAATATTACAAATGGCTTGTTTGTTTAAGTGATTGACTGATGTATTTGACAAATAAATTTTGCTCTTGTAGCAATGGAAGCTCCATCTCCCCGGAAAGAGCTGAAGTGCATGCTCTTGCCATTAGACAAGCCCTCTTTTGATGGTAAAGCTATTGCGCAATAGATGTGCTTTTGGATGTTCTTCTCCCATGCATTACAGGGTTGCGGTTTTGTTAAACAATATTCATTCAATTTTCCTATTTGACTTGTAGATGTTCTTCCCAACAAATCGTCTTTTGTTGCTGGTGAAAGAATGTGCAAGGTGGTGAAGGTTCGTGTTCGCATTTGCATTCTTTCTCATTTATCTATTTATCTTCCAAGTAGATAAAGCTTAAGATTAAAATAGATAATGTGTACTGATATCATAGTTTCAATGAACTTAAAGATACTCTCTGTATGTACATATGCATTCACAACTAGTGTATTCAACTTTTGTAGGGATTCTGCTGTGTTTCTTTCTGTATTATTGCAGTTTCTAATTTCTGTTTTTTTTTTTTTTTTTTTTTCCTATTTCCATTTCAGGTGTTTGTACTTCTTCATCAACTTCAAATTTTCTTCCTTGGTAGGGCTTTACCTGAGCAGCCTCCTACTTGTCCTCCAAGTGATATCCCGGAAAATTCCCGTGCAAGAAATGCTGGCCTGGATGTTTCAGGTCCAAAACTAGGCTCTGAGTTGAGACTAGGTCAGTTTTCTATCTTGTCCTTGATATGATAAATTGATGATGATGAAACAATGACGACAACGATGGTGAGGGTATATGATACGATGATGGTGCATGTGTGAGTTCATGCGGGTTGTGTTGCTTGTATGATTATTGGCTAGATAAATGGTAATTCAGTGTATTTGACCTATTGCTTCTAACTTCTAAAGTATGGCTTTATTTTCTTGGAAATTTGTTGTCGGAGTCATGTGATTAAATTTTTCTTGGTTAAATCTCTCTGGTCACTGCCATATGCAGTTGATGCCGTGCCTTGTAGGATTGCATTTGAGAGGGGTAAGGAACGCCATTTTTGCGTTTTAGCAATCTCTGTGGGCGCATATGGGTGGATCCTACTTGCAGAAGAACTACCCTTGAAGAAACATTATGGAATCATCCGTGTTGTTGCTCCTTTAGCAAGTTCCGATGTATGTATGGATTTGTTGTGCCTTCTAGTGCTTAATATTGCTTCCTTGGATAAAAATTATTGATTATTTTTTTTTTGTTTTTTATAGCTAGGCATGTATGCACAAACACATTTTCTTCTATACATAATTAAATGTAGCACATATTTCACAGAGCATGCACAACTTGATAACATGACCTCCACATTTTCTTCTAATATTCTCACTGTCCTATAAGTTGGGCCTTGGTTGAATGATTCTAATTTCACAATTGCTTCATCTTTCTTGATTTGTGTCTTCAGCCTACAATTGATCAGAAGTATTCAAGATGGTTACACTTGCGAATCCGTCCATCTACTTTACCCTTTTTGGACCCTGCTAAACTCATTACTCATGGGAAGGCCAAGACAAAAGCTCCGGTGGATGGGAGATGGACCTTATCATTCATGGATGATGAATCTTGCAAGTCTGCTTTGTCTATGATTCTTGAGGAGATTGATCTGCAAAGCAATGAAGTCAAGAAAAGACTAAAACCATTGCTCAACCATGAAGGAGCTATAGATGTTCCAGACACTTCTCCACATCCTCCTGATGATGCTTCCTCATCAACTGCAACACCTTCTAATTCTTTGTAAGTTTCTACTTGGTTTGAGTTCTGAGTAATAGTTTGCTTTATGCTTTGGGTGGGAAAATATTATGCCTTCTCGCCCTTCCATATATGTTTATATGGAAACAGTAGATATACCCAACAACATAGATTAGCACCCCAATTTAGCTGTTAATTGTATACAAACTTCCTTTGCCCTGATTTGTTGTTGCTCTAGGTGGCCTTTTTTTCACATTCCTTAGCCTCTAACCCTAGGCTTCTCTATTCTTTTTCCTAATTTTGTATTGTGTTACATTAATGTATATCTGAGGCTATTTGATAGTAAAAGCTTCATGTTTATTGATATTTAGAACGCGTGTTACAACTTTATCAAATTTCTGAATGTTTAACCTAAAGCTTCTTGAATCTGTGGGTGTTAACCTTATCCTTCCTCCACAACTTACTGTTCTAAATACAGTCATTGTGCTCCTTGCATGCATTGATTAGCTAGGTACAGAACACAATAGATTGCTGCTTGAACTAGCAGCTCAAACTTGATTTGAGCTTGAGACGACAGTTACAGGCAGGGTTGGCTCACAACAAAGTCTAGGAAAACTTGACTGGCTTGAATAAAATAGTTGAGTCGCGGTGATCTGAGCTTAATCCAGAAACTGAGTCACAGGTGACTGAATGCATTATACAAGACAAAAATTGAAATAGATGAATAAGTACCAAAAAATTAATACAGTAGGTTTCTTGCTTGCTATATTGATCTGATCGAGCTCATTCTCGCTAATAATTGATTTAAGCCATATTTTTCCCTTTAATGTAATAAAAACCAAGCCCCACAATTTACTGAATAGAAAACAAGGAGAAAGGTAATCGATGGCCAAAATGCATGACTGTTAATACCAGAAGGGAAGTGAAAAGGAAGATGGAATTTGCAAAGAGAATTGTTGCGAAGCTGCAGGTTTTGCATTATCTTCATTATTCATTCATAAGTGTTCTCTGCAAGTTCAAGCAGCTGAAGGTTTCTTTCTTTTCTCACTTTATCATGTTGGCACCCTGTTGCAATTATAATTTAGCAGTAACAGAACCAATGCTTTCCTATTCATTCTTTGTTTTTAGAGGACCACCGATTTGATTTTCCAGAAATAATTATGGCCGTGGAGTTCGGGTTTACATCCCTTTTTTTCATCTGTCTCTCTCCCCTTTCACTTTCTGGGATAGCTTTTGGTGGGGTTTCATTCTTTTGCTGATCTATATGTGGCCATGTATTATTTTCAAGTCCCTATCAGCATTCCTGGTCTTAAACATTAAAGGGCGAATCACTCTCACCGTCCACGTAAAGCTGTCTTCTTGTGATTGCTGTGTACATGTGGTGAGGATCCACATTTATGGACAATTTTCAACGACCTGGTATTTAGTTACTTGGTGTTCTTTACACAGACTAATGTGCCTCTATATTGAGTGGTCCCAGGGTTTCATGCCTTGTATGATAGAAATTTGACATGCTTAAATCATTGAAGAATGCTGATTTCACCGAAACTTCCCCCCGAAATCACCTCTCGGAACTCTCATCCATTGAATGGGCGGCCCTGCAGGTAGATCCCACAAATCACTTTGTGGTGGGTTCTTGGGATGGTGGTTTCAGTAAGAATCTTGGGGTAAAATTAGCATCACTCTAAGAAGTTAAAAGGCATCTCTGGATTTCAAGCGTTTTGATTGAAGAAAACGCCGAAGCTTCACTGAGAATCTGTATCAAACTTTTGAGGTTGGGGCGGAGCTACAAATTAGAAATCCTTGAGATCTATAAACGAGCTCAGAAATGGTTTTCCACAGGATTAGGAGGGTCTTAGAAGGAACATATTTCTGTAGCAAAATC
>Ga0325401_1008089_pt1 | contig 10228 bp, 7 predicted proteins | sample PopdelMetagenome_FD_205666 | JGI IMG/M metagenome (GOLD analysis project Ga0325401, IMG submission 205666) | Populus deltoides microbial communities from Bellville, Georgia, United States - Xylem-PdKOR-R2 | ecosystem: Host-associated > Plants > Phyllosphere > Stem > Wood/Secondary xylem | place...
CAAGAGTGAAGAGTCTCGATCACTACGTAAAAGCGACGTGTACACAAGGACCAAACAGGCAGCACCATCCACGTCGCAACAAAAACTTTGAAATTTAAAATGAAGCGCTCGAAACACTTTTTAACACGTTCTACAGCAAATGTGTGACTATATGGAATATTAAAAGGCACCATAATGGAATGGAAGCAAGGAATGCATGCACGTTGAGCGGGTCTAGTATTGCTTTGTTTGTGTTTTTTAAAATATATTAAAATAATTTTTTATAAAAAAATTTATTTTTAATATCAACAACAATAAAAAATATTATAAATAATTATAAAAAAATTTAATTTTTTAACAAATAATGTTTTAATCGCAATACCTAACACCCTCTAAAAGGTTGGTTGTAAATATAATAGTTTTTGTTTTTAAATGCTTTTCAAAAATATATTTGTTTTGAAAAATTATTAAACTATTTTTTTATAATTTTAATTTACTAGTATTAAAAGAATTATTTTAATTTATTTTTAAATAAAAATTATTTTAAAAAACAACCCACACCACGATATCAAATAATAATAAAAAATTATTTATTCAGGTTAAAATATGAGGTTCAGGTCAGAGTAACACAGGGGTATGTATGATCATTGTTTTTTTTTTTTTTTAATAAAGTGATAGATCTATATTTAATTAGCTCTGTCCAAACCCTTGTTATGTCACGAATATTGAGATGAGATATACTTCCAGTAGTACATGGATATAAAAAGTCACAATATTTACATGTTTAATCCATATATTAATAAATAAATAAATAAATAAAAAAGAGAGAGAGGGAAATGGAGTGACAAGTGTACGGTGATGCCAGTATCGCCCAAGGTATGGAGTAGTGGTCTATAATAGTCAAATACAGTAACAATGTGTTTTTGATGTGGAAGATAGTTTCTGAAGTGCTTGTTGCTGGCCATTCATCAATATTCAAACTTTCCTCCATAGCCGCTCCCGAAAGCAAGAACCCGTTCATTGGTAGTTTTTTTTTTTCATTTTTACTCTTCTTATATTGTTTTCATTCAAAATTATTTTATTATTATTATTATTATTACTATAAGATAACGACGGCGAAGACGATATCAAGTTTTCAAATCTCACATGCAAGTCACTTAATTTAATAGAAGTGCATGTTATGCAGTCAAGGATACCAACGTCTAGCTAGTTTATAATCAAATCACTTGCTAAATTGAATATAATTTTTATTTTTGGAATAAAATATTAAATTATATAATTTAATATAATTATATTGTCTTAAATACTCATGAAAATGAACTAAATTAACAATGTTTCTAGATAAGAACTCTTATATTTATTTAAAATGACATAAAATACAGGCGTTTAAAATAAATAAGAATAGACACATTTCATATTAATTATTAATTAAATATTTATTGAAAAACTTATTGTTCAAAATCTTTTCATTGGAATGTTGAGAAAAAAAAAGTATAGAAATATTCCAATAAAAATTCTAATATTCTACTCAAATCAATCTAAAATAAAATAAACACTAACATATCAAAGGTATATGGAATTGTTTCAATTTCAAAATTGGCCCAGCAAAGATTCGGGCAAAAACGAAGAAAAGATTAATAACATACTTTACCAGGAACAAAAATATCTTGGTGAGGGTTGATGCCAAGTGGAGAAAAAAACATTATTGAGTTGCAAATGGATGGTTTTTGGAAGGAAAGACATAAACCCATCGTGGGAGTAATGAGTGAAAGACAGAAGCAGGAGATTAATCTGCTCAAAAGTTCCATCAATCTTTCCGCCGTGTTCTTGATACAGGACCTTGTTGTGTGGAAAAATATTTCTATGTTTTATATAATTTTAGATTGTTTTAATATTAATATAAAAAATAATATTTTTTTTAAATAAAAAAATTTAGAAAACAACTTTTGCGAAATACAACCGTAGAGCAGGTAAAAATATAGCATATCCTGGTTTTGCCTTTTCTCTGTGTCTCCGCATCTCTTGATCGTTTCTGTCAGTAAATTTGATTTAGATGATATATACACTATACATCCTAGTGGTACACTACACCTCCTAGTGGCCAGCGAATGCGAATGTTTCCTTTCCTTTCCTTTATTGCTTGTTGGTCGGAAAAAAAAAAAAAAACATGTAGTGGTAGCGGTAAAGGAAGAAGAAGTTGATTGCTAGTCTAGAATCCAAGAGACTCCGTTTGAACCAAACAGTAATACTTCTCCCTCGGTACCATCCTTGTAAAAGATTACAAAAAGAGAAACTTTTCTTTTCTTCTCCTTTTCTTGGCTTTATTTTAGAGCATAGCATTGATAAAGGGTGGGGAGCGTCAAAGGCAGAGACACACACGCACTCACATAAACAAATTCAGTGATCACAGGAGAGAGTAAAGAATGCAAGCCACAAACAAGTGGAAGAAGAATGCTTGTGGAAATCATGAAGAAGAATCGAAGAAGAAGGAGAGACACATAGTCACATGGACTCAACTGGTAATTAATCAATTTCTTCCTTCCTTCCTTGTTTATTGGAATTGCAGTATCTGATTGATTTATTGGAGTACAGGAAGATGATATACTTCGGCAGCAGATCAGCCTTAATGGGACTGAAAAGTGAGAACAACCAAATTGATGTTTTTCTTTTAATTGCTCTTCAATGGTTTAAATAATTTGAGGGGTTTTGTGTGTTGCTGCAGTTGGGCTATCATTGCTTCTAAATTCAAGGATAAAACCACAAGACAATGCAGAAGAAGGTTAGTGGGTTATTGCAGCATATATATGTATATACATCATCGCTCTGGTTATCCTCTCTCCTCTACTCTGGGCCTTAATAAGCTATCAATTACTTCAGATGGTACACGTATCTGAACTCTGATTTCAAGAAAGGCGGATGGTCACCAGATGAAGACATGCTCTTGTGCGAGGTACTCTGATTTTGCTCTCTATAGCATGCTATATAACCCTGTCCTGTCCTGTCTTTTTTCTTCAAATGTTTTTAAGGGGAAAAAGGTTGCTTCAATTTGCAAAGTCAAAACTATGGTTTGATTTTTCTGCTTCATCATTGATTGTTCTTTTCCCTAGTTAAACATGTTAAGTTGTCCTGTTTGGTCATCACTACATCTGATAACTTGAGTTGGTCTGCAGGCACAAAAAATATTTGGAAACAGATGGACAGAAATTGCAAAGGTTGTTTCAGGCAGGTATACAATGTTTTTGCATGCTCCTCTTCTCAAATTATTCACATATTTTTGCGTGGTTTAATGCTTATAATATCCTTATTTAAAAAATATGCTACTTCTGCAGAACGGATAATGCTGTTAAGAACCGTTTCTCCACGTTGTGCAAGAAGAGAGCAAAATACGAGGCTTTAGCAAAAGAGAACAGAAGCACACATATCAACTTAAATAACAAAAGAATCATGTTACATCATGGGTTAAACGGAGACGGAGCACCAGAAAGTGATCCTCCAATTAAGAAGATAAGGTACAGTGCAGTTTTGGTATCAGTAGACAATAGTATCTGGAAAAGTAATTAGCATAGTAAACCTCATGTTTGTTCAAATGCAGGAAGTCCCACATCCCTGGTCTTGCAGGAAATTGCAACTTTGGAGACAGATCACACCCACAATGTGGAAATCAGCAACCTAGACCTCCATTTGCAGTGTTGGCCCAAAACCTTCACAATGTTAACGTGGCTTCCCAACATCATGTCAGCGGTGTCAAGGAGGTCTCCATTGATGGTAAAACACCTAAAACAAAGACTTTCCAATTAGGACGTGGTTATTTTTTATTTCTTTGTTTTTTTTGGTTAAATCCGGACCCGAGAGACTTACACCCTGCATAAACAGGGTAGAGATACCCTGCTTCATCCTGCTGAAGCAAGGAAAGAAGACCCAGGGATTGAGGCAAATATCGAATCCCAATATCAATATCAAAGCCTCCATTAGCATGCCAATCCACCTACCGATTTCCTTCTTTATATGCATGACTAATCCTGATGCTCCAATCCCTTTGCTGAAGTCGAAAAAATTCCTGAACAAGAGGATCAGTCGCCAAACTGCTACCTTTTTAGTTTAATACATTGAATACTACCTCTGAATCAACTTCCACTTCCACATTCTTATACCCCTTTGGCCATGTAAGGTCTAGCTCAAGCCCCATTCAAACTACCACAATTCAGCTTTCAACTCATTAGTTTTTTTTCCAGCTTTACAAAAACTGAGGAACGCTACAGGGGCTTTATGACAGACAATCAATAACATGCATAATCTATCATCTCTATCAATTTAGTTGGTGATGATTGTTGATCATTCTCTGTGATAAATCTTTAATGTTCATTAATCTCTTTCCTTGCTATTCATTTAGCAGTTCAAAACAGTATGATTCAGAGAACATTTCTCAAAAAGGATGATCCAAAGATAACTGCTCTAATGCAACAAGCAGAGCTTCTCAGCTCACTTGCACTGAAAGTTAGTGAAGAAAATACAGACCAGCGTCTGGAAAATGCTTGGAAGGTGAGCTTTTGTTGTTAACATCTAAATATCTGATGCACTTGACCACTTGTGTAGGTGCAGTTTATCAATTTGACCTTCAGCGCTATAGAGATAAGCATAATTATAATGTCAAACTGGTTTTTACCCAAGATCAATCAACTTCCATGTTTCACCACGTACATGCTGTAACGTGGAAAGTTGAACTGATTATGTTGATCTCACAGACTCAGTACAACAGTGCCCCCAAGTATATTCCTCCTTGACTCTTATTATGCACACAGATTTTGCTTCTGTCCTCATATGTTTATAAAACATGACATTCAGGTTCTCCAAGATTTCCTGAATCGGAGCAAAGAAAATGTACATGGACAAAAAATCTGTGACATTGATTTTAAACTTGATGATTTTAAAGACCTGATAGAGGATCTAAGGAGTAGTAATGATGGAAGTCGACCATCTTGGAGGTAATAGAAACAGGGGTTTTAATATTTGGGATTAAGCATGATTACTCATCATACAGTGTCTAATTTATGGTTAAAATGCTGTAGGCAACCTGGTTTATACGAGGAGTCTCCAGCCAGTTCTGAATACAGTACAGGATCAACTCTATTGCCATACCCAGCCCCTGACAAAACAGAACAAACTCAAGCTGAGATTGGTGCACTGCATAAGGATATTGAAATTGAAATGCAAATGGTTCGTATTGATGAAGAAAATTTTGTGGGTGCATGTGGTAAAGAAATTATTTCCAGTGCAGATATAACCCAAGGTAATGAATTTTTCATGTCTGATAGGGTTGGTCAAATGTACTTATGTTTCTTGTCACGTGGAGATTAGGATGCATTAAAACTACATCTGCTAATGAATTTAAATCTACTGCAGTGGAGATGTTTCCATCCTGTGATGAGCAAACAAAAAACGACATAGTTGTTTCTGCCTCATCGAGTACAGAGTTCAGTTCCCCTCTTCAAGTTACCCCACTTTTCAGATCCTTAGCAGCAGGAATTCCCAGCCCAAAATTTTCAGAGAGTGTAAGTCAACTTTGGCCATCAATTCTACTGACTATTAATCCATTAGTTCTGATTAAGTGGTGTTAGTTTGTGAACCTATCCCTTGTTGCTGTTAGTACTAGGAGGAACTGTCTCTCTAAAGATTAAGCCTCTAGTTTCATATGGCTTGCAGGGTTAGAGCTTACCACTAGGCAAAAGCATTAAAACTATAATGATTATGAATAGTTGCAGCCGATTTAGTTGTAGAAGTAGTACAACTTGAGTCTACATTACCACTGATTTTAGTGGTGATAGTAACAAGTATTGGAGGATTAGTGATTATCAAATCACCAGCAGCAAAAGTACTTGATTTCTTCTTTCTTCTTTTCCTTTTATGAAGACTCCTATAAAGCTAATAATATAAAAACTAAAAGGGGCCTAAGAATGTTACTAATAATTCATACTATTGTAGGACACTGAGTTTGCTGTCGTAGTTCAAGCATTAGTGTTAGCAGTAAGGGTGATAGCACTTTGTGTGTTAGCTAATTATCGATCACTAATTGGACTTTTATGTGATGGTAATCAAGCCATTATCATGAATTCAAAGCTAGGTGTCCACTGTCAAGACAGTAAGCTAGTAGGAGATGGTGTTCCTATGGATCTGCTGATCATGAATTAAATCACTAGGACTATTTGATAACTCATAATGGTGCAGATGACAGACATAGCAGTAGTAGCTATTGCGTATATAACTATTCCAGTAGAAATTCATGAATTCGATTTATCCCATAACCTAGATACATTCTTCGACATTAATACTACTAAACTCAACCTTTTGAAATTGTCAAATTCAACCCAAAGCCAAAGTTTTGAATGCGTAAGCAAAATTTATTCTACAAAAACTTTTGTAAGCTTCCACAAACTTGCGCCGCAAATAAGGTTAAACTGTTACCAAAAGCATTTTTAAATACTTTTTGTTGATGAAATAAAAGGAGAAACATGCTTTAGATCTATATAATGCAAGCCTCTTACCCCAGTAATATCACACTTCCAAGACTTATGCACACTACATATCAAATCTGCATGTATATTGATTAGGATTGCGAACATCCATGCCTGACACATTCTGTGTTCCTTTCAAGGAACTTCCTTGCACGATGTTGGTTCTACTGGTAGGCATCACCCAATTTATACGATTCTGTTGTCCTTTTTGTTTGTTTCCCTTATAAATTTAGCTTTCACTGTTAATCGAAAAGAAATCAAACATCATCATATCCTCATAGGGCAAGTTTGTGACCTTCCTTGTAAGAGGTAGAACAGTAAACCTAAAGGTTTACTAGACAATCAGATGAGTAATTATATTTGAACCGCTCTGAATTTTCCTGTTTAATTCTCATTTTTCATAACTGCTATCTGAGCAATCTATTTACTAGAATAGCCTTGTCAAATTCCATACACTAGGAAGCTCAACCAGATCTTTTGTTTAAGATGCTGCCTAGAAAACGCTTTGATTGGATCATTACCCACTGATGTAAAAGGTTAAATGTACTCTTATGTGAAGCGTATTTCCTCCGGCCAGTCAATCTAGGTTGATCGTTCTGCATTTGCAAGCATGTTTCGTAGAATGAATGGTCTATGGACAACACTGTAAACAGGATTCCAAGTATGCCCACGTCTTTGCAAAAGTAATCAATGTCACAGCCACTATGATAGCTTAAATCATCCCCATATCTTTAGTATTTAAAGGGCCACTTATAAGAATGATTCATGAGATTGCCGTTCTGCAATCAGCATGGAGACCACATGTAGTTAATTGCCAAAGCAATCATAGATGTCCTCATTAGTTAACTGCGCCGTGCTTTCTTTCTTTCTTTCTTTTATTCTGGTGCAGGTACTAGCATCCTATAAACACATATGTCGTACCTAGATATGGATATTTTTCAAAATTTGATTCGAGGCTAACCATTTTGTTTGGCGATTTTCTTTTCAGGAGAGAAACTTCCTACTAAAAACACTTGGAGTGGAGTCCCCTTGCCCCGGTCCAAGCATCAATCCTTTGCAACCACCACTCTGCAAACGAGCACTTCTGCAGAGTCTATAGAAAACCTCTCTGAACTATCTCGTATAAAGAACACGGCTAGCCCATCATATCTGGTCTTTAATTGCCCTGGACCGTATGGCATTTGTTGAGTTGTGTCTTCTCTTGTTTACCATCAGTTCCTAGGATTGCAGCTACCATGACCTGAAGTTTTATAAAGAGGCATGTTGAGATCTGCATTCCAAGACAGGACCCGGGCTAGAATGTTGCGGTACATTCTAGCATCTTGGACACATCTAACAAAGTGATCCGAGGAAGGTTTTCTTTTGTTTGTCTTGATTTGGTTGCGGGCTTTCTATCTTCTCATCCAGTTTTTGGCCTTTGATCAGCCATCTGTACAGACCCTTTTATGTAAGTCCGTAGACGGAGTGTAATTACATACAGGCAACTCGCCTACATATGATTAAAGAAACAGAGAGAAAAAGAAGGGGGGAAAAGAGAGTAAAGGAGGATTAACCAGCTGATTGGATTCCTATTTGTTGTTTTTGGGTGTGCAAATGGTATATAATAAGTTTTCTGTGTTTCTGTTTTCTAATGTAGTAACTATAACTCGATGTGATTGCAATGAAAATTGTTCTAGTTTTTGTGTGCATATATTTATCATTTTTTTCTATTTTGTCTTCCTTTTGTCAACTCTAACCAAACTCCACTAACAAAAGTGTGACAATTCTGCATCAGAAAGAGGAAAAAACAGCAGAAGCTCGAGAAGGAACGTTTCAGTACTTCTCGATCTTCATAGCTCTTGGGAGCAAGGACAAAACGCAAAGAAAACGCCACCATAGATGAAAGGAGAATTAGGATACCTACGTGACTCGCATCATTGCAGCTTCTTCAGCTCTCTCCATTTCTTCCATGTGCCAGAGATACCTTTCTTCCCTGACAGAAATGCAAGAAAGTAAAGAAGATAAATAAAAGGAAAGGAAATGGAAACGTTCTTACCCACAAAGGATGGAAAAACAACTCGTGTTGTTGCAGTAGCATCAACGAAAGCCTCCAGATCTCCAATGCTCTCTTTCTGAGTTTGTTTCTCTCGTGTTTTGGGGAATAAGGGTCCTGAGGATTCTGTTATTTGGTATGGTGGACTCATAGTGGTGGTGGAGGACATCTGGAAAAGTGCAATGATGAAGAAAGCAAGAGGTACAAGTAAAAATTGTTAAAGAAGGAGAGGGAAGCTCATACAAAATAAAGTGCACTCATTGGCTATATAACTTTCTCGAGGGAAGGTTTAGTTGACTATTTTGACCACTTTGTCCACCTGAATTCAAATGGCGTCATGATCTTCGTATCGAGGGTAAGGAAGGATGCGCAAACCGATTTTTCCACTCACCCTGCTTAACCCGCGTGGTTCAAGCCCATTCAAGATTAATAGCGACGCTTCGAAGTATGCCGGGGGGAAAAAGCACACAGCACTTCATGGTTTTGTTACAAGAACATTTGTTTTTTTTTTTTTTAATTAATATGGGTGTTCGGGTCAACTTGCGCGTATCTCAACTAATTTCACGGGTTTTGAAGTTAACGATCATGTAAGCCTCCAATAGTCCTGAGAGTTTGTGAGACTCGAACCGGTGACCTCTCGGGAGCAATTTTAGAACCTGACTAGTTGAGTTACACCTCTTAAGGTTAACATTTCGTATTTTTTTTCACAGAGAAAGAGAAAGAGAAAGAGAGAGAGAGAGAATGGAAACTTCATTTTCATCACAATCCATGTCAATAGATTTTTTAATAAAAGAAATTATTTGAAATTTTTATTTTAAAAATAAATTTAGTTTGATTATAAAATAAACTTGAATATAATAAAACACATAACTGTCCAGGCCAGTTTGAGAGCATCTCGACTAATTTCATGAGTCCTGAAGTTAACAACCATGTAAGCCTCCAATGGCCCTGAGTGTTTGTGAGATTCGAACCGGTGACCTCTCAAAAATAAATTTAGAACCTAACCAGTTGAGCTATACCTCTCAATATTAACATTTCGTATTTGTTTTTCGCAGAGAGAGAGAGAGAGAATGGGAACTTCATTTTCATCGCAATCCATGTCAATAGATTTTTTAATAAAAGAAATTATTTGAAATTTTTATTTTTAAAAATAAATTTAGTTTGATCATAAAATAGACTTGAATATAATAAAACACATAAATATGATAATAAACAATACAATACCTTTTTAAAAATTCTTATTTGATTACATTTCCAAATCATTTTATAACTTAATTCTTTCGTCAATTTTGTGCTATTTTCTAATTTTCTAATAAAAAATAAGAAAAGTTAAGCAAGATGGAGGTTTTTGATTGGGAAAAGATGTATTTTTGGAATAAAAAAAACTAAGATGAGGATGGTTGATATTGATGGAGGATTATTTAATTGTTTCTAATAATATGATTAGTTAATTAGTTATGATCAACTATAGTTATAAAGGTATTGAATCTATTGGTTGTTTGTTGTAAAGTATTTTTTTTAAAAGATAATTTTTATAAAAGATAAATTCCTGAAAAATAAATTAATTTATAATATTTGACTGTATCATAAAAAATAAATTAGAAAACACTTTTCAATGTGGCTATGCCAGATAAATTGAAAAATAATTTATTAATATTTTAATTTATTTCTTCAAGTTTATTAAGAGAATAAAGAGCAAATATGACAA
>Ga0325401_1008091_pt1 | contig 10228 bp, 10 predicted proteins | sample PopdelMetagenome_FD_205666 | JGI IMG/M metagenome (GOLD analysis project Ga0325401, IMG submission 205666) | Populus deltoides microbial communities from Bellville, Georgia, United States - Xylem-PdKOR-R2 | ecosystem: Host-associated > Plants > Phyllosphere > Stem > Wood/Secondary xylem | place...
GGCCTATTTCTTAGCTTTCCATCCATATAAATTAAGCTGAAATCCAAGATCTACAGCTCCAGATATGACCCAATAACTGAACAGTGTTCCAATTTGAATTGAATCGGCATCTCCTTTCTAATCTTAGTCGTTTCTTTGTCCTTTCACTTTCAATAGTTAATCACATCAATCAATCCTTTGAATTGTGAGATATGCCTGCATTTAAAATGAACATTTACCATAAATTAAAGCTATCTTATATTATCAGATATGTTATTATAAAACATGCTCTAGTTAAGGAGTTATTGATACTTCAAGTGCAAAATGATGATATAAAACCTTGATAAAAATACACTTTTAAGTACTAATCAATGCCCCTTTTGAGCCGATACTCAAGTTCGAGCGACCAGACATCCACATCAAACTAGTACCATTCCTTAGCTACCCCAAGGAAACCAGCCTCTGGAAAGATTTGAAAAAATTTGAGAGCGATCCAATGATCAGATCACAACTTATGGCCCTTCTAACCTGATACTCAAGTTCAACCGACTAGACATCCTTTTCACGTAGTTTCCATTCCTTAGCTACCCCAAGGAAAATAGCCTTTGGGAACCCTGATAAAAATTTGAGCGCGATCCAACTGTCGAATAAAAAGTTATGGCCCTTTTAACCCAATACTCAAGTTCGACCGACCACACATCCTCGTCACCTAGTAGCCATTCCATAGCTACCCCAAGGAAAATAGCCTCTTGAAACCCTGTAAACATTTGAGCGCGATCCAAAGGTCGGATCACAAGTTATGGCCCTTTTGAGCCAATACCCAAGTTCGATCGACAAGACAACCTCGTCCACTAGTACCATTCCATTGCTACCACATGAAAAACAACCTTCAGAAACCCTGTAAAAATTTGAGCGCGATCCAACAGTCGAATCAAAAATTAAGGCCCTTTTGAGCCAATACTGAAGTTCAATCGACAAGACATCCTCGTCATCTAGTACCATTGCATAGCTACCCCAAGGAAAACAGCCTCTGGAAACCCCTATAAATATTTGTGCGCTATCCAACTGTTAGATCACAGGTTATGGCCTTTTTGAGCCGATACACAACTTCATTCGACAAGACATGCTCAGCAATTGGTACCATTCCATAGCTACCCCATGGAAAACAACATTTTGGAAACCCTGGTAAAAATTTAAGCGTGATACAATTGTCGAATCAAAATTTATGACCCTTTTGAGCCGATACTCAAGTTCGACCGACCACACATCCTCATCACCTAGTAGCCATTCCATAGCTACCCCAAGAAAAACAACCTCTTGAAACCCCTGTAAAAATTTGAGCGCGATCCAAAAGTCGAATCACAAGTTATGGCTCTTTTGAGCTGATACTCAAGGTCGAGCTACCATACATCCTCGTCAACTAGTACCATTCCTTCGCTGCCTCAACAAAACCATCCTCTGGAAATACTTGAAAAAATTTGATAGCAATCCAACGGTCGCATCAAAAGTTAATGCCCTTCTCACCCGATACTCAAGTTCAATTGACCAGACATCCTCTTCATAGTAGCCATTCCTTAGCTACCCCAAGGAAAACAGCCTTTGGAAACCTCGGTAAAAATTTGAGAGCGATCCAACGATCGGATCAAAAGCTCTGGCCCTTCTGACCTGATACTCAAGTTCGACCAAGCAGACATCCTCGTCACCTAGTAGCCATTCCATAGCTGCCCCAAGGAAAACAACCTCTAGAAACCCCTTTAAAAATTTGAGCGCGATCCAATTGTCGGATCAAAAGTTATGGCCCTTTTAACCCGATACTCAAGTTCGACCGACCAGACATCCTTGTCGCCTAGTAGCCATTCCATAGCTACCCCAAGGAAAATAGCCTCTGGAAACACTTCTAAATATTTGAGCGCAATCAAACGGTCGGATCAAAAGTTATGTCCCTTTATACCCGATACTCAAGTTCGACCGACCAGACATCCTCTTCACCTAGTAGCCATTCCAAAGCCACCGTAAGAAAATAGCTTCTTGAAACCCCTGTAAAAATTTGAGCGTGATCCAACGCTCGGATCAAAAGTTATGGCCTTTTTAGGTCGATAGTCAAGTTCGCCGACAAGACATCTTCATCACCTAATAGCCATTCCATAGCTACCCAAAGGAAAACAGCCTCTAGAAACCCCTGTAAAAATTTGGGCATGATCCAACGGTCTATTTAAAAGTTATGACCATTTTGAACCGATACTCAAGTTAGACTAAGGAGACAACCTCGTCAACGAGCAGCATTTATAGCTATGACAACGAAAACAGCCTACGAAAACCCAGTAATATTTTGAGCGCTATCAAATGATCGGTTCAAAAGTTATGCCCTTTTTGAGCCGATACTTAAGTTCGGCCAACCAGACAACCTCGTCACCGAGTAGCCATTCCATAGCTACCCCAATGAAAACAGCATCTGAAAACCCTTGTAAAACTTTTGGCACGATCCAACGGTCTGTTCAAAAGTTATGACCATTTTAAGCCGATACTCAAGTTAGACTAACCAGACAACCTTGTCACCGAGTTGCATTCATTGCTGCCCCAATGAAAACAACCTCTGAAAACCCCTATAAACATTTCAGCGCGATCTAATAGTCGGATCAAAAGTTATGGCCCTTTTGAGCCTATACTCAAGTTCGACCGACTAGACATCCTCGTCACCGAGTAGCATTCCGTAACTACCCCAATGAAAACAGCCTCTAGAAACCCTAGTAAAAATTTATGCGCGATCTTATGGTTGGATCAAAAGTTGTGACCTTTTGGAGCCGATACTTAAGTTCGACTAACCAGACATCCTTGTCATCGAGACGCATTCCATTGCTACCCAATGAAAACAGCCTCTGGAAACCCCTGTAAAAATTTAAGAGCGATTCAATGATCGAATCACAAGTTTTGGCCCTTTTGAGCCGATACTCAAGTTCGAACGAGCAAACAAACTTGTCATCGAGTAGCCATTCACTAACTACCCCAATGAAAACAGCTTATGGAAACCACTATAAAATTTTAAGGGCAATCCAACAGTAAGATCAAAAGTTATGCCCTTTTGTGCCGATACTCAAGTTCGGCCGACCAGACAACCTCGTCACTGAGTAGTCATTCAATAACTACCCCAATGGAAATAGCCTCTGGAAACCCGTGTAAACATTTAAGCGCGATCCAACGTTCGGATCACAAGTTATGGCCCATTTGAGTCGATACTCACGTTCATTCGACAAGACATCGTCGTCAACTGGTACCTTTCCATAGCTACCCTATTGAAAACAGGCTCTAGAAACCCCTATAAAAATTTGAGCGCGATCCAATGGTAGAATCAAAAGTTATGGCCCTGCTGACCCTATACTCAAGTTCGAATGACCACACATCCTCGTCACCTACTAGCCATTCCATAGCCACCCCCAAGCAAACACAGCCTCTCGAAACCCCTGTAAACATTTGAGCGCAATCAAACGATCAGATCAAAAGTTATGGCCCTATTGACCCGATACTTAAGTTCGACCGACGTGACATCCTTGTTACCTTGTAGCCATTCCAATCCTACCCCAAAGAAAACAGCAGCTGGAAACCCCTGTATAAATTGGAACGCGATCCAACGATTGGATCAAAAGTTATGGCCTTTTCGAGCCAATACTCAAGTTCGACTGCCAAGACATCCTCGTCACCTAGTAGCCATGCCATAGCTACCCCAAGGAAAACAGCCTCTGGAAACCCCTGTAAAAATTTGAGCGCGATCCAACGGTCAGGTCACAAGTTATGCCCCTTTTGAGTCGATACTCAAGTTTGATCGACAAGACATCCTCGTCAGCTGGTACAATTCCATAGTTACCCCATGGAAAACAACCTTTGGAAACCCTGGTAAAAATTTGAGCGCGATACAACTGTCGGATCAAAATTTATGACTCTTTTGAGCCGATACTCAAGTTCGACTGACCAGACATCTTCATCATTGATATGCATTCCATTGCTACCCCAAAGAAAACAACCTCTAGAAACCTATGTAAAAATTTGAGAGCGATCTAATGATCGGATCACAAGTTTTGGCCCTTTTGAGCTGATACTAAAGTTTGAACGACTAGACAACCTCTTCTGTTATGCCCTTTCTGTGCCGATACTCAAGTTCAGCCAACAAGACAACCTCGTCACCGAGTAGCCATTCAATAACTACCTCAATGAAAACAGCCTCTTGATTTGATACTCAAGTTCGCGATCCAACGGTCAGATCAAAAGTTATGGCCCTTTTGATTCGATACTCAAGTTTGACCAACCAGACATCCTCGTCATGTAGTAGCAATTCCAGAGCTGCCTGAAGGAAAATAGTCTCTTGAAACCCCTGTAAAAATTTGAGCGCGTTCCAACGGTCGGATCAAAGGTTATGGCTTTTTTGAGCCAATACTTAAGTTCGATCAACCACACATCATCGTCACCTAGTAGCCATTCCTTAGCTACCGCAAGGAAAATAGCCTCTGGAAACCTGTAGAAAAATTTGAGCGCATTTCAACAGTCGGATCACAAGTTATGGCCCTTTTGACCCGATACTCAAGTTCGACCGACCAGACATCCTCGTCACCTAGTAGCCATTCCATAGCTGCCCCAAGGAAAACAGGATCTAGAAACGTTATGGCCTTTTCGAGCCAAAAGTCAAGTTCAACTGCAAAGACATCCTCGTCACCTAGTAGCCATTCCATAGCTACCCCAAGAAAAACAGCCTTTGGAAACACTTGAAAAAATTTGAGAGCGATCCAACGGTCGGATCAAAACTTATGGCCCTTTTGACCCGATACTCAAGTTCGACCGACCAGACATCCTCATCACCTAGTAGGCATTCCATAGCCGCCTCAAGGAAAACAGCCTCTAGAATCCCCTTTAAAAAATTTGAGCGCGATCCTACTATCCGATCAAAAGTTATGGCCCTTTAGACCTGATACTCAATTTCGACCGATCAGACATCCTCGTCACCTAGTAGCCATTCCACAGCTACCAAAATGAAAACAGCCTGCGAAAACTCCTGTAAATATTTCAGCGCGATCCAACAGTCGGATCAAAAGTTATGGCTCTTTTGACCCGATACTAAAGTATGACCGACCAGACATCCTCGTCACCTAGTAAACATTCCATAGCTACCCCAAGGAAAATAGCCTCCAGAAACACTTTAAAACATTTGAGCGCGATCCAACGATCGGATCAAAAGTTATGGTCCTTTTGACCCGATACTCAAGTTTGACCGACCATACATCCATGTCACCTAGTAGCAGTTCCACAGCTACCCCAAGGAAAACAGCCTCTGGAAACCCTTGTAACATTTTGAGCGCGATCCAATGGTCAGATCAAAAGTTATGGCCCTTTTGACCCGATACTCAAGTTCGACCAACCAGACATCCTCGTCACCTAGTAGCCATTCCATAGCTGCCCTAAGGAAAACAGGCTCTAGAAACGTTATGGCCTTTTCGAGCCAAAAGTCAAGTTTGACTGCAAAGACATCCTCGTCACCTAGTAGCCATTCGATAGCTACCCTAAGGAAAACAGCCTTTGGAAACACTTGAAAAAATTTGAGAGCGATCTAACGGTCTGATCAAAACTTATGGCCCTTTTGACCCGATACTCAAGTTCGACCGACCAGACATCCTCGTCACCTAGTAGGCATTCCATAGCCGCCCCAAGGAAAACAGCCTCTAGAATCCCCTTTAAAAAATTTGAGCGCGATCCTACTGTCCGATCAAAAGTTATGGCCCTTTTGACCTGATACTCAAGTTCGACCGATTAGACATCCTCGTCACCTAGTAGCCATTCCACAGCTACCAAAATGAAAACAGCTTGCGAAAACTCCTGTAAAAATTTCAGCACGATCCAACGGTCGGATCAAAAGTTATGGCTCTTTTGACCCGATACTGAAGTATGACCGACCAGACATCCTCGTCACCTAGTAGACATTCCATAGCTACCCCAAGAAAAATAGCCTCCAGAAACACTTTAAAACATTTGAGCGCGATCCAATGGTCGGATCAAAAGTTATGGTCCTTTTGACCCGATACTCAAGTTCGACCGACCATACATCCTCGTCACCTAGTAGCAGTTCCATAGCTACCCCAAGGAAACCAGCCTCTGGAAACCCCTGTAAAATTTTGAGCGCAATCCAACGGTCAGATCAAACTTTATGGCCCTTTTGACCTGATACTAAAGTTCGATCGACCAGACGTCCTCGTCACCTAGTAGCCATCCATAGCTACCCGTAATGAAAATAGGCTCTAAAAACCCCTATAAACATTTGGGCGCGATCCAACGGTCTGATCAAAAGTTATGACTCTTTTGAGGTGATACTCAAATTCGACCGACTAGACATCCACGTCACCGAGCAGCCATTCCTCAGCTACCCAAATGAAAACGGCCTGTGAAAACCCCTGTAAAAATTCCAGCGCGATCCAACGGTCGGATCAAAAGTTATGGCCCTTTTGACCCGATACTAAAGTTCGACCGCCCAGACATCCACGTCACCGAGCAGCCATTCCCCAGCTACCCAAATGAAAACAGCCTGTGAAAACCCCTGTAAAAATTTTAGCGCGATCCAATGGTCGGATCAAAAGTTATGGCCCTTTTGACCCGATACTGAAGTTCGACCGCCCAGACATCCTCGTCACCTAGTAGAAATTCCATGGCTACCCCAAGGAAAATAGCCTACAGAAACACCTTAAAACATTTGAGCGCGATCCAACAGTCGGATCAAAAGTTATGGCCCTTGTGATGCGATACTCAAGTTCGACCAACCATACATCCTCGTCACCTAGTAGCCATTCCATAACTACCCCAAGGAAAACATTCTCTTGAAACCCCTGTAAAAATTTGGGCGCGATCCAATGGTCGAATCAAAAGTTATGGCCCTTTTGAGCCGATATTTAAGTTCGACCAACCAGACGTCCTTGTTACCTAGTAGCAATTCCATAGCTACCCCAAGAAAAACAGCCTCTTAAAACCTCTGTAAAAATTTGAGTTTGATCCAACTGGCGGATCACAAGTTATGGCCCTTTTGAGCTGATTCTCATGTTCGATCGATAAGACATCCTCGTCATCTAGTACCATTCCATAGCTACCCCAAGAAAAACAGGCTCTGGAAACTTCTGTAAAATTTTGAGCGCGATCCAATAGTCTGATCAAAAGTTATGGCCTTTTTTACCCGATATTGAAGTTCAACCGACCAGACGTCCTCGGCACTTAGTACCTTCCATAGCTACCCCAAAGAAAACAGGCTCTAGAAACCCCTGTATAAATTTGAGAGCCATCCAACGGTTGGATCAAAAGTTATGGCTCTTTTGAGCTGATACTCAAGTTTGACCGACAAGACATCCTCCTCATCGAATAGCCATTCTAAAGCTATCCTAATAAAAATAGCCTATGAAAACCCATGTAAAAATTTAAGCGCGATCCAACGGTTGGATGAAAAATTATGACCCTTTTGAGCCGATACTCAATTTTGACTAACTAGATATCCTTGTCACCGAGAAGCATTCCATTTGTACCGCAAGAAAAACAGCCTCTGGAAACCCCTGTAAAAATTTGAGCGTGATCTAACGATCGGATCATAAGTTTTGGCCCTTTTGAGCCAATACTCAAGTTCGAACGACCAGACAACCTCATCATCGAGTACCCCTTCACTAACTACCCCAATGAAAACAGGCTCTGGAAACCAATGTTAAATTTTGAAGGGGATCCAACAGTGGAATAAAAAATTATGCCCCTTTTGAGCCGATACTCTAGTTCGGCTGCCAAGATAACCACGTCACCAAGGAGCCATTCAATAACTACCCTAATGAAAAATGCCTCTAAAAACCCTTGTAAAAATTTAAGCGCGATCCAATGGACGGATCATAAGTTATGGCTCTTTTGAACCGATACTCAAGTTCGGCCGACCAGTTAACCTCGTCACCGAGTAGGCATTCAAAAACTACTCCAATGAAAACAGCCTCTCGAAAACCCCAGTAAAAGTTTGAGCGAGATACAACGGTCGGATCAAAAGTTATGGCCTTTTTGACCAGATACTCAAGTTCAACCAACCAGACATCCTGGTCACCCGGTAACCATTCCATAGCTACCCCAAGGAAAATAGCCTCCAGAAACCCCTCTAAAAAGTTAAGCGCGATCCAACAGTCGGATCAAAAGTTATGGCCATTTTAAGCCGATACTCAAGTTCGATCGACAAGACATCCTCGTTAACTAGTATCATTCCATAGCTACCCCAAGGAAAACAGCCTCTGGAAACAGCAAAAAAATTTTGAGAGGGATCCAATGGTCGAATCAAAAGTTATAGCGCTTCTGACCCAATACTCAAGTTCGACCGCCTCAACATCCTCGTCACCTAGTAGCCATTCCATAGCTACCCCAAGGAAAATAACCTCTAAAAACTCTTGTAAAAATTTGACCTCGATCCAACGGTGGGATAAAAAATTATGGCCCTTTTGACCCTATACTTAAGGTCGATCGGCCAGACATCCTCGTCACCTAGTAGCTTTCCATAGCTACCCCAATGAAAACTGCCTCTCGAAACCCCTGTAAACTTTTGAGCGAGATCCAACGGTCGGATCAAAAGTTAGAGCCATTTTGACCCGATACTCAAGTTCGACTAACCAAATAGCCTCGTTATCGAGTAGCATTCTATAGCTACCCCAATGAAAACAGGCTCTAGAAACCGCTATAAAAATTTGAATGCGATCCAACGATCGAATCAAAAGTTATGACCTTTTTAACTCGATACTCAAGTTCGACCGACCAGACATCCTCGTCACCTAGTAGCCATTCCCCAGCTACTCAAATGAAAACAGCTTGTGAAAACTCCTGTAAAAATTTCGACGCGATCTAACGGTCGGATCAAAAGTTATGGCTCTTTTAACTCGATACTGAAGTATGACCAACCAGACATCCTCGTCACCTAGTAGACATTTCATAGCTAACCCAAGGAAAATAGCCTCCAGAAACACTTTAAAACATTTGAGCACAATCCAACGATTGGATTAAAAGTTATGGCCCTTTTGATGCGACACTCAAGTTCGACCGACCATACATCCTCGTCACCTAGTAGCCATTCCATAGCTACCCCAAGGAAAACATTCTTTGGAAACCCCTATATAAATTTGAACGCGATCCAACTATCAGATATTGAAACGCTAGTTAGGCTAAACTAGAGTAATGACTCAAAAGGGCCATAACTTTTCGTTTAACCATTTGATTGCACTCAAATTTTAACAGGAGTTTCTGCAAGCCATTTTTCTTGGAGTAGATATTGAAACGCTACTTGATAATGAGGAGGTCCGGTCAGGCTAGACAAGAGTAACTGCTCCAAAGGACCATACTTTTTGATCCGACCGTTGTATCGCGTAAAAATATTTATAGTAGTTTTTAGAAGCTATTTTCCTTGTAGTAGCTGTGGAATAGCTGTTCGGTGACGAGGAGGCTGGTCCAGCCAAACTTGAATAACGGCTCAAAGGGGCCATAACTTTTGATCTGATTATTGGATCGCTCTCAAATTTTTACAGGAGTTTCCGGAGGCTGTTTTCCTTTGAGTAACTATGGAATCGTTACTCGATGAAGAGGATGTTTGGTTGATCTGACAATTGGATCGAGCTTAAATTTTTACAAAAGTTTCAGGAGGTCGTTTTCCTTGGAGTGGCTATGGAATCGATACTAGGTGACGAGGAGGTCTTGTCGACCTGACTTGAGTAACGGCTCAAAAGGGCCAATACTTTAGATCGGATGGTTGGATCGCGCAAAAAGTGTTACAGGAGTTTCTGGAGGCTATTTTCCTTGGTGTAGCTATAGAATCGCTACTTAGTGACGAGGAGGTCTTGTCGGCAAATGAGAGTAACAGCTCAAAATGGCTAGAACTTTTGATCCGACCGTTGGATAGCCCTTAAATTTTTACAGATGTTTCCAGAGGTTGTTTTCCTTACTGTATCTTTGGAATCGCTACTCGGTGACGGGGAGGTCTTGGCGGCCATACTTGAGTAACAACTCAAAAGATGCATAACTTTTGATCCAACCGTTGGATCGGTCTCAAATTTTTACAGAAGTTTTTGGAGGCTGTTTTCCTTGGAGAAGGATTGGAATCTGACACGACCAAAAGATTGATGTCTTCTCCCAAGTGCAGGAGTGTCGAAGTAATAAATAACCCGGCAAGACCGGGGTCGAACCACAGGGAGGTGAATTATATAAATTACAAATAAAGACAGATTTG
>Ga0325401_1008092_pt1 | contig 10226 bp, 9 predicted proteins | sample PopdelMetagenome_FD_205666 | JGI IMG/M metagenome (GOLD analysis project Ga0325401, IMG submission 205666) | Populus deltoides microbial communities from Bellville, Georgia, United States - Xylem-PdKOR-R2 | ecosystem: Host-associated > Plants > Phyllosphere > Stem > Wood/Secondary xylem | place...
CGCTGCGGCGGGTGACGTTGCACCTGCTGCTGGGCAGCGCCTTTGTAATGGTCGCGACGCTCTTCAACGCGTGGCTGGCCGTTCGCTTCGAGGAGCCCGGGGCCGCGTTCGTGCCCACCTATTGGCGCGACTTACGCTTTAGTATGGTTGCCACGTTGCTGATTACCAACGTGTACGAAAGCATCTACTTCTTTCAGGAGTGGCGCAATTACTTTATGCGCGCGGCGGTGTTGGAGCGCGAAAATGCCCTCAGCCGCTTGGAAGCGCTTAAGCAGCAAGTGGACCCACACTTTCTCTTTAACAGCCTCAACACCATGGCCGCGCTTATCGGCGAAAACGAGCCAGCCCAGGAGTTTCTGGGCGCTTTGGCCAACGTGTACCGCTACATCTTGCTGAGCAAGAAAAGCACCACCGTTTCTCTGAACGAAGAAATGACGTTCGTGGAGGCGTACCTGTACTTGAACACGATTCGTTTCGGTAAGAAAATAGTGGTCGTAAAAGAAATAGCCGTGGAGGCGCTGCACTTGCGCGTACCCCCCGTGGCCGTGCAGATGCTGGTCGAAAACGCCATCAAGCACAATGCCATCAATACCCGCTTTCCGCTCCACATTACCATTCGGGCCACCGAGCAGGCCCTGAGCGTCACCAACACCATGCACCAGAAAACGGTGCTGGAGCAAAGCACCCGGCAAGGGCTGCAAAACATCGTCAGCCGGTTTCAACTACTGACGGACCGCCCGGTGGTTATTGACAACCGGGGCAGCGAATTTGAAGTGATCCTCCCCTTGCTCACCCATCCGGAATGAAAACCATCATCATCGAAGACGAAGACCTCGCGGCCCGGCACCTGCAGAGCCTGCTGCGCAAGCACCCGGCCGTCGAAATAGTGGCGGTCATGCCTAGCGTGGCCGAGGCCGTGCACTGGTTGCTCAACAACCCGGCCCCGGAGTTGATCTTCGCGGATATTCAGTTGGATGATGGCTTAAGCTTCGAGGTGTTCGACGCGGTGGCCGTGCGCAGTCCCATCATCTTCACGACCAGCTTCGACGAGTACGCCCTGCAATCCTTCGCCTTGCTCAGTCTGGATTATCTACTAAAACCTATTCAGGCGGCCGACATCGCGCGGGCCCTGGAAAAGCACGCCTTTTGGCTAAGCAAGTCCACCCCCCAAGAGAAGGTGCAGGACGGCGACGCGCAGCTACTGAAAATGCAGCAGCTTTTAGAGCAACTCGCTCCCACCCAATCCCGCTACCGGAACCGGTTGCTGGTTACGGCTGGCGAGGAGCTGCTGCCGGTGCCGGTGGAGGATATGGCCTACTTCTACACGCTACACGAAATTGTGTACCTCGTGCGCCACGACGGGCGCAAGTTTGCCCTGGAAAACAAGTTGGAACAGCTGGAAAAGCAACTCGACCCCACGGTATTCTTCCGCTTGAACCGGCAGTACTTGGTCTCGCTCAAGGCTATTGGCCGGATTTACACCTATTTCGCGGGCAAGCTCAAAATCGACTTGCTGCCCCCGCGCCAAGAGGAAATTCTAGTTAGCCGAGACCGGGCCCCCTTATTTAAGCGCTGGTTGCAATAGGCAGTTGCCAGCTACGTGCTCTACCTGGTTTAACTGTACTCGCGACTGGGAAGCTTGTTCCTTGTTTTAAGCGCACCATAAGTTCCTTTGCTAAAGCCTAGGTTTTGCTGTGAATCACCGAATAATGGAGGTGTTGCAGTTGAGCCTAGGCTTTTAGCATACATATTTGAGCTGAACATACGCCTTCAACTCCCTTCGGGCGCACTCCAAGCCCTACAACTTATAGCACGCGCTGGCTTGAACACAGCCAAAGAACAGCGCGCCTACTTTGTAAGAATTGTCTCTCGAATTTGCCGGAAGAGGGCTGAGTGCCTGCTGCTGAACACAGAGCAGTGACTGCCTAGCCTAGCACCCTTGATTTAGAATCTACTGCCACATCAGCTAGGCCAGTTCCAGACGATATCCTCATCCGCTAATCTGTAGCTCGCGTTTTTCACCCGGCTTTACTGCGGCAAATCCCGGCTTCACCGGAGTATTTAAAAAAGGCCAACCATAGGGCTCTTCCTTTGAATCAGCAACACGGCAAGGTAGCCTTTCCGCCCTCGCTTGCTGCCTTGGCGAACTGGTGAGTACCGGTTCGTGGATTCACCCCTTACCTAAACAAGCCCATGTGTAGTTCGCTCCGTTCCCGTCTGCTTGGCACCTTCGTGGTGGCCGCACTAGCTCTTCCGCACGCAACCTGGGCGCAAGGCTACCAGGAAGGGGTTAACGTTAGCGCCGAATACCTGCCGCTTACTCTTAAGCACCAAGAGGGCCAGAAGCAGGAATTCCGCGCTAGCATTAGCCGGTTCAACATGGGCATCCCCTACTTCCTCAAGCCAGACAAATCGCAGTATCTGATTTTGGGCGTGCAAAGCGAAGCGTACTCGTTTCAGGGCCCCCGGCCTGGGTTCAACGTCAACAACCTCTACTCGGTAACTCCTACGCTGGGCTACAACCGCCGCCTATCAGACAAACTGCGCATGGACGCCATCTTGCTGCCCACGCTGAGCTCGGACTTCAAGCGCATTAAAGGCGAGAACTTCCTGTTCGGCGGCATCGTACGGGCCACCTACAAAGTGAACCCGCGCCTGGCGCTCCGCGGCTCGGTGGGCTACCGGGAGCAGTACTATGGCGCGCTCTACATCGTGCAAGTCGGCCTAGACTGGCAGGTATCGGAGAAGGTGCGCATTTTCGGCGACGCCCCAACCAGCCTAACGATTAACTACACCCATAGCCCCAAGCTGAGCACCGGCTTCGACCTCTTGGCGGGTAACAGCAGCTACCGCTTTGGGCAGCAGAACCAGTATTTGCGCTACTCCTTCGCCACGCCGGGGGTGTTTGCCGAGTACAATATCAAGCCCGGCCTAGCCTTGCGCGCCAAGGTAGGCTACTCGCTGATCCGCAACCTAGAGGTGTTCAACGAAAACGACAAAGCCGACAACGTAGACTTCGTTGTGCTCGGAAATGAGCCCAAGCACATTAGCCCGGAAATCGAAAAAGGAGTGGCGTTCCGCCTCGCCTTGAGCTATCGCATCTTCACCAAGTAGCGCGACTACTCAACGGGGCAGCTACCTCGGCGACGCTGCCTCAGCTTGCCTTGCATACGCTGCCCGCCCCGCATGCCTGTAGCTTGCCCCGGCTTACTCCGAAGTGGCCCGGCTTCACTGGATTGTGTCAAGGTCGGTCTAGCTGCGCGCTGGGCTCTAACGCATCCTCCTTCCCTATCCCCCTTGCCGTCGGTACCCCCTACGCGCTGAGCTGAAATTTACTCTCACAACAACCCTTTCACAATCACTTTTTATGAAAACTCTCTGGATGATTCTAGGACTGCTTGGCAGCCTATTGTTACCGGCTTCAGCCGCCGATATAGCTCCTCTCCGCGAAGCCATTAGCCTGGCTCGTTGTACGGGCGCTGATGGGCGGATTCATACTCTAGCTGTGCTCGAAGACGATGGACAGGCCGTGAGCGGGGTGGACCTGAGTGAATTGTTCAACCGCTACGACGCCTATTCTCTGGATGTGCTGCGGGGCTTCTCGCACGACGACTTAGTTACCCGCATCGAAGCGGAAACCTCCCGCGTCCAGCGCCCCTACGCTGACCTGCTGCCGGCCGTAGCGGGTAACCACCACCCCGCCCTCGGCATCAACTATGTCGAGCACGGCCGCGAAGCCCGCATGACCGAGCCGTTTCTGTTTCCGAAAATGGTGGCCACCAGCGCCGCCGTGCACCAGCTCACCTACCAGCCGGAGTGGCTGCTGGACTACGAAGTGGAGCTGGGCGTAGTCTTCGACCGCACCATCACGGCCACCACCCCGCTCGACGAGGCCCGGGTCGGCTTCTTGGTTATCAACGATTTCACGGACCGCGCTTACCTCATGCGCCACATCAACACTAAAAACCTAGGGAGCGGCGCGGGCTTTTCCGACGCTAAAAGTTCGCCCAACTTTTTTCCGACCGGTCCCTACGTGGTGGTGCCCCGGCAGTGGCGCACCTTTTATCGGGATCTGCAACTGCAGCTGACCGTCAATGGCCAACCGCGGCAGCAGGAAAAAGCGGGGAATATGGTCTGGAAACTGGATAAGATTGTGGCCGAGGTAATAGCTACCCAAGGTGAGAAACGCTGGGAAAGCCACGGCCAATCCACCGCCCTCTACGACGGCGATGGTATCCCCAAAGGAGCGGTACTGCTCACCGGCACCCCGAGCGGCGTCGCCTTCAACGCGCCAGCCGGCGGCTTCATCGCCGGGGCCATCACCAAGTCCATCTTCACCTTCAGCTGGTTGCGGGGGCAGTCGCCCATCGCTTACATGAAGGAAAGCCACATCCAGGCGCAGCGCCGCAAGCCCGCTTACCTCCAGCCGGGCGACGTAGTGGTGACGTCCATTTCGAAGCTAGGCCACATTACGACCACTATCCAGCCAGCCAGCACTATGGTTAGCCAAACTAAGCACCTATAAGCTTCGACCTAGGTAGCCCATCAATCTTATCTTACTCATACTTGTTTTCCGCTAGATGAGAACAGAAAAGCGCGATAAAGCTACCGCCTATAAGGCACGTGCTAGGTATCAGCATCGGCATACTGGTGGAGATAAACTCCAAGTTTAGATGAGGTGTGAGCCCTATTACGAGCAGCTAAACGTCGTTTACTGTTCGTAATAGGGCTTGAACATTACTCGGAAGATTGTATTAATTAGCGTTGAACTGCTAACGCTCTGCAAAGACTCTTTGGCTGAAGATTATCAGTTACGCTGCTTACGCTAGATCAGCGAGCAGTCACTGAGGTTGAGCCAGCCCCTGACCCACCGACTCGTGCGGACCAAATAAGCTGCTCTGCTCCTGCTTTTCACGACAAAAGCCGGGTGCTTGGCACCCAGCTTTTTTGTGTTACAAGTACCGGTAACGGGGCCAATTCAGTAGATCGGTGTTCCTTGGCTAGCGTCTACCAGCGGATTGGCTCGGGCACAAACCGGAATCCTTCTCCCTGTTTGGCTAGGTGCCCTAACCCCGGCCAGGGAAAATGATATCCCAGCACGCGTGTTCGTGCGTCCGCCAAGGTTGACAAAACCTGGGTTCGTGTTTTCGCGGCCGTCGCAGGGACCAGATCAGCCGCAAAATGCAGGAGTGGGTTTTCCAGCGACAGCACGGCATGGTGCGCCAAGTCGCCAAGCAAGAATAACGAGTCAGGGCCCGCGCTGATTTCAAAGCAGATATGTTCGGCCGTGTGGCCCGGCGTGAAGTGTGCCCTCACCCCGGGCAGAAACTGCTCCCCATCCCGGATGAAAACCAGGCGTTCCCGCAGGGGCAACAGATTAGCGCACGCGACCCGAATGGCGACCGCCGCCCAGCTGTCGAGCAGCGCTTCGTCGGTCCAATAGTGAAAGTCGTGTTCCGCTAGGTAGATGGAGGCGTTGGGGAAGGTCGGTTGGCCGTCCGCCTGGCACAGGCCGCCCACATGGTCGGGATGCGGATGCGAACAGAGAATGGCATCGATCAGCGCCGGGTCAATGCCGGCGGCGAGTAGATTGTCGACTAGCTTGCCAGCGCTTTCGCCAAATCCTCGGAAGGCCCCCACCCCCGTTTCCACCAACACGTTCGTGTTACCTAGCGAACAAAACAGGATATTTTGCTCCACCACGATTCGGTCTGCGGGCAAAAAGCTACTGGTTAGGGCCTGCTCTACGTGCTGCGTAGTTTCGCCCAGGAAGACCTTGGCGGGCGCTCCTAGATCCAGCGGGCCGTCGGAGAGGATACAGCATTGAACATCTCCCACGGAAAAGGGATAGGCTGGTGCCCTTCTGGGCTGGCTTAAATCTGTCATCGTTTGTTGCCATAATATACCTTACGCTATGCTTTATGGCTGAGCGGGAGTGCCCAGCACCGTAGCTAGTCGCTGACTTAGCTCTTCGGCTTTGATGTTTTTAGCCACAATGCGGCCATCGGGACCGACGAGTACGTTTTGCGGGATGGAGTGAATGCTGTACAGCCTGGCCACCTCGTTTTGAAACTGTTTCAAGTCGGAAACCTGCGTCCCAGGGAGTTCATCTGTGCTAATGGCTTTTAGCCACGCCTCGCGGCCGCGGGGCCGGTCCAGCGATACGCCGAGGACAGAGAAATTATGGTTATGGTACTGCTTATAGGCCGCCACTAGGTAGGGGCTCTCTTCGCGGCAGGGCCGGCACCAACTGGCACAGAAATCTACTAGCACGTATTTACCCCGAAAATCGCTCAGCCTAACGAGCTTACCGGCAGGGTCGGGCTGGCTAAAATTGGGAGCTAGCGCGCCCACCGCCAAGCGGCGCGCTTTCGCTAGGCGGGCGGCGTAGGCTTGGCCAGGGGGGCTCTGGCGCACGGCCGGTGCTAGGCCCTTGAAGAGCGGCTCGACGACGGGCAGATTCATTTCTTGCTGGTCAACTATATCAATCATCGCCAGGCTCACTTGACTCTGGGGATTGTGCTGGATAAACTGCCTGTACACTGCTTGTTGAGCGGCTTCTGCTTGCTGCCTGCGCTGCTTCAACGTAGTCTGGAAAACCTGGTCCTTGCGCTGTTCGGGCGACGCTAAGTAGTCTTCGCGCCGCAGCTGTTTTAGCTGCGCAGCGCTGGGCCGCAGGGCACGATTTAAGCGTTGCAGGTCACCGTTGAGGGGAGTGCCTTTCAGCGTCGCATGGTCCAGGGAGTCGGCACTCGTGACCTGAACCACTCCGGGCTCCAGGTAAACCCAAAGTCTACCTAGGGCGAAGAAGTTAGGTGACTGCGTCTTCTGTTTTACGAGCAATATGCCAAGGGCAGGCATTGCTACCTTGCCCCGAAACCGAAACCGGCCATTACGGATGTCGGTGGAGTCGTGCTCAACATCTTCTCCGTTCAGGTAATCTAGGTAAATCTTGGTAGCCGGCGTTTGCGGACTCAGTTGCCCCTGAATAGTATACTCCCCGCTTTGGGCCAGCAGCCGTAGCGGAAGCAGGAATGACAGCGTTGATAAAAAATTAGCTAGGGAGTAGCGATTCATAAAGCCTAACGATGAGTATGGAGATGAACACCGGAAATACCATCATCTCTGAAATAGCAGTGGGTTGCGGGACCTTTAGAACCTCACTCAGCGCCGCAGCCTGCGGAGCGAAGGCCACGCTCCAGAAAACCGTGTTGGTGGGCGTCTTCGCGGAGGAGAGCTAGAGTGGCCACGCTAGGCATCGCAGCAATGCGATAGCTCGCCCGTAGTACACAGTTAACCTAGCCGCCAGCAGGCTAGTCCAGGATGGCCACGACGCGCGCTGGCGCCGCTGATGCCCCGACTATCTTCAGCGGAAACACGCACACTTGGAAGCCGGAGGGTGGCAAGGACTCTAAGTTGACCAGCTGCTCGATGTGGCAGTATTCGAGCTCGCGGCCTACCAGGTGCGCTTGCCAGAATAGGGTTGGGTCGTTGAGGAGCTTGGCTTGCTGCACCATGTAGGGAAGGGGTAAGTCCCAGCCCCACTGGTCGATGCCCATGACCTTGATACCTTGCTCAATCAACCAACGGGTACTCTCCGCGGTCATGCCAGTGCCTACTTCGGCAAACTTTTTCGTGCCATTCAGCTTGTCGCGCCCCGTCCGGATGAGCACGATCATGTTGGGCCGCAGCACCACGCCCGTTTGGCGCAACGCGCCCTGCAAATCCGCCACCGTGATGGGGTCGAAATCAGCCTTGTGGCTCATGTCGATAACGGCCCCGGGCCCGTAGCACCAGTCCAGCGGAATCTGGTCGATGGTTTTGGCGGGCTGCCCGGCCACTGTGGGGCCATAGTGCCAGGGGGCGTCGAGGTGGGTAGTGGCGTGCACGCCCATGCTTTTGATGGTATCGTCGGCCCAGCCCGTGAAGTATTTGGGGAAGAGCCGGAAGGGTAACCCCAGAAAGCGAATCAGCCAGCGGGCCTGGCTATGCGTTTTATGCTTAATCTTGACACGCATGTACCACGGGTCATTCGCATTATACCGAATAGGTTTGGATAGGTCGATTAAGCGAGCCATAAGGAGAAACTGACTTTTATGTTCGGTGAAGCGCACTTATGCACGCAGCGAGAAATATTGGGTTTGTTGCTAGGGCCTATACAAGCGGTTTTGCCAAGCTGCGGCTTGGTAGGGACCGACGCCCGCAGTGGGTACTCCTACCCCAAACAGACTCCAGTCACTAGCTACGTACGAAGTTTAGCGAGCAGTCAAGCAATGCCGCAAAGCGTGCCCCACCTTGATGGTATAGGTAAGATGAGCGTGCGAATGGCAGAAGTACGTGCGTCACTATCACAGAACTCCGAGGCGTGTTTCGAACAATGTTTCTTGAGGACCTAACAGGATGAGCAAACAGGGTATAATGCTGTATTGCGTCGTCTTTAAGAAAGTACGCTTGGTTCTTTCGGTTACCTGCAGGTTTACCTACCACGATATAGGATTACCTAGCGGGGCTTCCTAGCGCTACTACCGCCTACGCTAAGTGGATCTGGACGACCCGGCTACCTACTCCCCGATACACCCGATAGTTCTTACTAAAATCATCGACTTGGCCTTATTCCCCAATTCGGCTGCGCTTTTATGATTAAGAGTATAGGCTTCTACGACGAGGCAATGGCGCTCAACTCAAGAGCTCCCCTCCACTGCTGGAGGGGAGCTCTTGATCTTTTATGACCAAAAGAGAAACTTCACGAACATTTCAGGAAGCTACTTTTCCTTTGAAGTCGTCTCTTCCGGGCTAGGTGGCGGGGCGAAGAACATGTTGTACTTGGGCGCCAGACCTAGTGCGCGCTGTAGCTCCCCCATATCGGGCGGGCTGACGGGCAGCGGGTCGGTGGCTACGGCCGGGCGCGAGGCCTCGTCGAAGAAAGCCTGGTGCAACTGGTTGGCCGTGCTTAGCAGCCGGGCTGGCTGCTCCGTCCGGTTCGCAAACCCGTGAAAGGCATTGGGCGGTACGATCAGGGTTTCGCCTCGCTCACAGCTCACCCATTCCTGCTGCCCATCGGTGAGGCGCAGGAAGTCGACCCGCCCGTCGAGGATGTAGAAGACCTCGGCATAGGGGTGGGCGTGCAGGGGTACGCCCTTGCCCGGGTCGAGTGGCAGCTCATAGATGGCGAAGGCGTAACCGGTGTCGGCGGCTTTGGCTTTCCAGGTGAAGCGTGAGTCGGCGATGTCGAAGTGCTCGCCCTCGCCTTGGCCTACTTTGCGAACACCTTCGGTGGGCGGAATCTGCAAGGGGTTGTTCATAGAATATGGTAAATAAGAAAGGTGAAAAATGGAAGACTGCCACCCAGCTAGCGTACCCTAAAGCAATGTTCATTGCTGAGTGCCGCCGACCGTTAAGCTGACTTATTAGTAAGGCAAAGGTCTAGGCTACCAGCGGCAGAAATTGCCTTGGATCAAACCAAAACCTATACAATTCGAACCTGTGCCAGCCTTTTCGCCGGCCGTTTGCTCACTGATTTTTTAGACCCCATCCTGCTGGTATGCGCCTACCTGACCCAACCGAAACGCTACAGGATTTTCACCATCATATTCTGACAACCCGCCCTAGCTCGACCGCCGCTATTGTGACCGCTCCCGGTGCGGGGCAGTGCTTTGTGTACAGCAGCTGCCAGTCAGTGCCGCCGCTGCGCCCGCACCAGCGGCGCGACTTCTACAAGATCTACTTACTTAAGGTTGGAACGGGAAGGGTGCACTACGCCAGCCGCAGCCTGGAAGTAGTGCCGCCCGCCCTGATCTTCACTAATCCCTTGGTGCCCTACTCCGGCGAGCATGATGCGGGGCCCCATGAGGCCATCTATTGTTCCTTTAACGCCGAGTTCTGGCAGGGCAACGGGCGGCCCGGCCAGCCCTCGTTGGCGGAGTCATCGCTGTTTCGGCCCGGGGGTAGCCCGGTCCTGCTGCTCAATGAACAACAGTTGGCCATTTTGGAACCATTGTTTCAGCAGTTACTGGCCCAGGCTGCGACAGACTATGTGCATCGCTACGAAGTGATTCACAACTATGTAGAGCTGATCTTACACGAAGCCTTGAAAATAGACCCGCCCACGGCCCATTTTAGCAGCCACAACGCGGCTGGACGCGTGGCCTCCCTGTTTTTGGAGCTTTTGATGCGGCAATTTCCCATACTATCGCCCACGCACCAGCTCCGCCTACGTACTCCCCAAG
>Ga0325401_1008094_pt1 | contig 10225 bp, 10 predicted proteins | sample PopdelMetagenome_FD_205666 | JGI IMG/M metagenome (GOLD analysis project Ga0325401, IMG submission 205666) | Populus deltoides microbial communities from Bellville, Georgia, United States - Xylem-PdKOR-R2 | ecosystem: Host-associated > Plants > Phyllosphere > Stem > Wood/Secondary xylem | place...
CGAAGCCATGCGTATTTTATTTGCATACAGCACTTTCCAAACCAGGAAACTAGCCGTTGGAGATCGGTGAGAAAAACGACAATTCAAATCCCTACCACCGTCATTCTAACGTTCGAAAATACACCAAACCCTACCCAAAACTCTCCTAAACGGTACCGTAATTGGCAATCTCAACTTCTTATAAACCACAAATGCATGACCTCTATCATCTCTCTCTTTCTCTCTTGAAACGCTCTCTCTTTCTATAAAAAAAACACAAAGAAGAAGAAGAGACAAAGGAAGAAGAAACTCAAAAACTCTCTTGAGTCTCTTCTTCTTCTTCTTGTTTTCTAAACAAACTTCACTGATCAGTTTCTTTATTTGGGTTTTCTTTCTCTTGGATTCTAAACTAAAAAAAGAAAGAAAGAAGAGAAACAATGGCAGCTATTAATGGGTATACTCCGGTGGCTGCTCCGGCGGGGACTACCCCATCAAAACAGACTGTCCCATCAGCAAAGACTGTTGATACACAGTCCGTGCTTAAACGGTATAATTTTTTTTCTTGTTTTTGCGTTTGACCTGCTCTTCTTATTTGTCAAATGATGTAATGTATCACGAATTTTATCTGGATTTATTTCATTGGTTTTCTTTTCTTGTTTATGAATGTGGTTCGTGATCTAAGATCAGATGATGTTTGTATTTATAATGAATATGGTAGCATTTAAGCTATTGATTTTTATGTAATTGGTTCTTTATCTAAGAGTGATTTTGAATGAATCAATTGGGTTTCTTTAAGTCTGATTATTTGTCTTAATTGGTTATCTGCTTTTCATTAGCTAATTGAATGTGTGATAAGCTTGATTTGAATACCCATCTTTTTTGCTATAATTTGCTTGAGGTACTTCACGGCTTAATTTGACTGAACTTTTTTTCAGAATTGGTTGCTCTGTAACCTGATCTGGTTGCTCATTGTCTTTTAATCGGCTTGAGAATTTTAAGGGTTTTTTTACTGATTGTTACCTTTTTTTTGTTATGAAATCAGGTTGCAATCTGAACTGATGGCGTTGATGGTAAGAACATCGAAACCTGTCTTGTTGTTGTATCTCTAATGTTTTCAGCAACAAATCAATAAACTTGTTGATCTGAGAGGTTTCCGATAAATTTTATTTTGTAGATGAGTGGAGAATCTGGGATATCTGCCTTCCCTGAAGGGGACAACATATTTTGCTGGAAAGGAACAATCACAGGAAGCAAAGACACTGTTTTTGAAGGAACAGAATACAAACTATCCCTTTCCTTCCCTAATGACTACCCTTTCAAGCCACCAAAAGTCAAGTTTGAAACCAGCTGCTTCCATCCCAATGTGGATGTCTATGGCAACATTTGCTTGGATATTCTTCAGGTAAAATTATTAATTATTTTAGTTAAAGCCTGTGGCTAGTGCATTTATTTAACTAATTAAGAATGTTTTCTAAGATGCAAATCGGCTGATCAATGATGTTTGATTGTGTGTTCTAGGATAAATGGTCATCTGCCTATGATGTGAGGACAATATTGCTATCAATCCAAAGTCTGCTTGGAGGTGAATCTTGTTTTCCGTTATCCCCTTCTCTGGTTAATGAAAGTAGGTGATTTAATCGACTATTAACATTGTTTCTCTTTTCATGTTATGTTCAGAGCCAAACATAAGTTCACCTCTAAACACTCAAGCAGCACAACTTTGGAGCAATCAAGAAGGTTTGTTTGTTGTTACTTTAGATGTTTTCCTCTATGATTACATATATGGTATGTATTGGACTATTGGTGTATGTATATTGCTTGAAGTCTGGATGGTATTGCTTGGAGTCTGGATAACACGTTTACTATGAATTGGTGTATGTATTGCTTGGAGTGTGGATAACATATTTACATACTTTTGGTACCTTGTGTCTGTTGCAGAATATAGGAAAATGGTGGAGAAGTTGTACAAGCCTCCAAGTGCTGCATAGAAGGAAGAGAAGGGGTCCAAAAGGAGGTGGTTACTTCACTGTTTGTTGGGTGGTAGGGCGAAGGAAGAGAAAGGGATCCAAAATGAGTTGGTTACTTTACTGTTTGATGGTGTGGTGTGGTGTGGTGTGGTGTGGCTGACTCAATGGATGAATGATGATGAATTAATTACTTCTCAATTTTTTTTTCCTATCCTCTTTGCAAAGTGTGTAATCCGTGGGACATACATGGTTCAGCATCACTGCTCTCCTACTGCTTCTTGTGCATTTTGAGAAATTATTTTTTCTATAAGCAATGGCATTTTTAATCTGAAACAGGGAAACTATAGAATGAAAAAGGAAAGAAAATCCATAATGTTTTCCCTTCAATATAAAAAAATATATATGTAGTTTTTTTCGTTATTTTACAACAAAAAAATTAAAGAAACTACGCATTTTTAATCTGAAATATAGAAGGAAAATTGAAAGAAAATCCATAATTTCCCCTTCGATATGAAAAAAATATTTTTTTTTTCTTATTTTACAACAAAAAATTAAAGAAACTACTAAGAGGTCTCGCTTCCATTATCAAGATGATACTGGTAATGGTAATTGCTGTGATAGTTCAAAAAAAAAATGACAAAAACAACAGTCTCGCACCAGGGCAGTGCGCGGAAATGACGAAAGACCAGAAACAAAAGGAAGAAGTGAAGACAAAACACGACATGGATTTTTATGTCTTCTGGTAATAAATATTACGCTTTTGCAACAGTGTCATGAACATAATACCACAAGGAGCTCGAGAAAGAAAGAAAGAAAAGTTCTATTTGAACCAAAATTTTAGTTAGCGTACCACTATTTAAATACAAACTAAATATAACAGATCCAAAGTTGCTTTCCTCTCCATTTACGTTGTGACAGGCTATTACTGCTTCGATGATGTGAGCTGCCTCAAGTTGTACTTGGACAACTCCTTGTACTTTTCAATAACCCCGATCAAGCACACAGTCTGAGAAAATTACAAACCAAAGTAATCAAGTTAATCGGGCAAAAAATAAATTAGCACCATAGTGCGAACATCTCATCAAGGCAGTCAAACTCTGATTTTTTTTTTTTCCCGATAGGTACTGATTAAACCAATAATAGATTATACACGAAACAAGTAATTCTAGTGCTTTGCGGTAAAGAATACATCACAAGTGTAAGAGGCTGAGCAAACTTGAAACATGTAGAGTCTTAAGAAATGAACAGACTGGCCAATTAATTTGATCAGATGCATGATCACTCATAGGCATCAGGAGATGTAAAGAGATGTAATGGTTATAAAAGTTCTTCAATATCGTTGCTGATAGAGAGCCTAATAGCATCTTCTAAAAGATATAACCAAAAAACACGATTCTAACTTCAAAATATCGAAAAACTTGGTTTTGTAACAAATGAGCAGTTTCTGCAAAAGATAAGTCATAGCAGGGAAGAGAACAGATTCTTACCTTGACAATTTCAACTACAATTGTCTTGTCGGGATTGCCAAGATCAACTTTATGAGGTCCAGGAACAGATTTTGCCACTGAATTTATAATTTTCATCCTGTCAATGCCAGAATTTGCACGGGCTTCATACATTACTGCAAACTGCACAGAAGGAATAAGTGGTCAAATTGTAGTTTGTGTTGCAAGTATGAGATAACTCCGTTGGTCCTTGTTGATCAGTTCAATCAGTGAAACTCAGATTTCTTATCTCCTACGATTTCCTATATTCCACCTCAATTACGATGTCAGACTACAGGGGTGACCTTAGCAGTGTAGTGGTTGCTCAGCTGCCATATGCTAAATGAGAATGGCACGCTATTGAAAGTATTATTCATGTCTGATTAATTGAAGAAACAAAACCTCATTTTGGATCATTATTTAATTAAATTTTGATGGTGTTCAATGCCATCTATTTCCCCATTGCCAATTTCCCTTGGATCCCAACTTATGTGATGCTTGGTCCTTGTCAAAGGGAGCTACCTCAACAGCAACTCCTGAACTAACCGTGTCCTGCAGGTCTGAGAATTTTACAGAATAAATGGAATTTTATTTAAGGTTACTTCAAAAGTGGTGCTAGAGCTAGCTTATTAACACAAAAGTGAAGCATGAAATCAATGTATTCAACATGGAATTCTAAGAACATTGATGAAGCAAGGAACAAATTCTTGAATATATTAGTTTTACCTCTTAATCCAAATGAGCATTGTTTCCCTTCTTCTAACATGATTTTTCAGTGCAGAAAGCAGTTCTTACTGTTGGGAAATTAAGCAGGATTATCATCAGCAAGTCCTATTCAAAGGGTTCTAAAGGTCAAACAGTGTTTTTTGTAGGACTTAGTTTTATATTTTAAGTTTTAGAACTATTAGTTTAGGAAGAAGGAAAAAAAGAATCACAAAATACTATATCTAGGCTACCTCTCGGCTTGATTTAGATTATGAATCAAGCCTCCACTTAATCAAACCATACAATGAAGTTGGACCAAGACTAATGCTACATTGTTAGCATATTTGAAGACTCAACTCTTCCCAAGAGTGTGCCCTCTGTATTCCAAGTTGTCAAGCATTGCTGAATTGGATGGTGAATTTTATTCATCACAAAGAAATTAGTTGAAATTGTGAATATGCTACTCAAACACTTCTACTATTTGTTTTATAATTCTCACTTATGGAGCACCAAAGTAGTGCCAGTTTACTTTTGAGGTAAGTGTTAATGAATAGATAATTCTAGGTACCTTCAGTGGATCCTGAGTATCCACAGGAAAATATTTTTCAACAACTGGTGCAATCGCTCTTGAGATTTCCTCTTCTGAAGCATAGCATGCAACTTCAATTGGTAGCATTCTTATGATGAACCTATATATGAACAGATAGTATAACTTTAGCATTCTGAAATGATATGTCATTTTTTTAAGATGTTGTAAAAGTTCTTGCTTTTTGCAGTACAGAAAGCCAATTTGGTACATATGCACCAAATGTCACACACAGGTTGATGCCAAGCATTTTGGATGTGAAAATCCATAAGCAGTGGCCTGAGGCTGAAGTACGGCTCAAAAGGGGAGAATAGTGAGCACTGGTTGGAAGCAATGCCTTTATAAAATTTAACCTAAGAAGTCAGCAATTCATAAACCTGGACATGTGTTTCCTTGTTGATGCAGCAGATGTCATTATATGTTGGACAATATCTTTGGGACAAGGGTCTCCATCTATCTTGCGCATTTGAATAAAGGCAACACCATTGCAACCAGAATCAAGGCTGAGAAAGCGCCTCTGTTCAAGCAGAAGAAAAATTCATAATCAGCGTACGAATATGATGATATAACCAAAAATAGTAGCAACATCGAGGACAGAGACCACCCCTTTTAAGCATGCTCATCATAACAACAGGAATTAGTGAATTCAACAGATAGCAAACTCAACAAGATAGGATATCAGTTATCAGAAATGAAAAATGTAGCATATCTGAATAAAATACTCTCAGAATTGCAAGGAGTGAAACTACAGTAGCTGCTACAAACATACGAGCACCCAAGTTCACCATGCCCGATTGCAAGATAAACAGCAATTTATACTGCTGTAAAGTTTGTTCATGGAGTTGCATTTCATTCTATGATAGGCTACGGGGAAGCAAAATGTGTTTCCTACTATTTCCTACTATTTCCTACAATTTCCATTTTCCCCATCCGGGGCCTAGAAGAAACAAAACAGGTAGGCCGAGAGGACAAATAAGACAAACAAAAGAAAACAAAAGGAACAAATCATACAATGTGTCACCCAGTATCCTTTCTGAAAGTAAAATCAGGATACAGATTATGTGTTTCCATTCTAGGGTGAAGGGGAGGTAATTTCTTTAGATGGTACACTGCACTGCTTGTATGTCTTTTATCTTCATTTCAATCCAAATCATTGTACTTTCAGTACAAATAAAACATCCCTATTGAGTACCTACGAGCACATTTTAACAGCATTGCAATGTGGTGGGTGTGAAGTTAGTGAGCAAATTGAGAACGTAAATAATCTATAGCGATACTAAATAGAGGAGAGGGAGATAGAGAGCTAAGTACAAATACAGGGAAGAAAAGGAAAATTGAGCTCAACAAAAGAACACAGGCAAAAGCTATACAAATTAGGCCAGCAGTTCAATTTCTCTGATCAACTCATTTAAAAAATTATTTATTTTTCAATGGAACATCAGTGAATGGAACACGGGCAATACATTGCTCACCTTGTTCTTATCTCCAAGTTCTTTGAGTTCATCCTCAATAAGCCAATCAATGGATTTCTCCTCCACTTTTTCTTGGACAACAGACTTTGGGGCACATGTTTCTGTGCATTTCATCTTTGCTGGTGGCTCCTCTGCTTCATTTGCTTGTTTTTCATCATTTTTACAACCCTCTTCTTGATTAGTCTTCTCTTCTGTTTGATTTTCACTGTTTTCATTTTCTACACTAGGAGATCCTACCTTTTTGTCTGTAGGATTATCATTCATGGCATCATTGCCTTCAGGGGCTTCTGATTTGTTCTCATCTTCCCCATCCTCTTCATCATCATCCTCTTCGCCATCTCCTTCATCGTCAGAATATGAGAACTTGATCTTTTTATTTGTAGGTTTACCAGGCAAATCTGCAAGCTTCACACTAGTATCCTTCCCATAAGCTAGCTCTTCATAAAACTGCAAGAAAAAAGTGCAAATACCAGCAGCTCAATGAAAGAGTACATAACTTGACCTCGTAAATCAAGGGAAAGGTGCATCCACCACATCTAAAAGCACTCTAAATTATCGAATCTAGTGAATGCATTTCTCAGACATTATGATAACAGAAAGAGCAAACCAAAAAACAAAAATCCCACCCATGATAAGCAGAATTCTTGTAGGAGGAATTTATTAAGATACTATAAATTTCACCGCACCAAAATTTTCACAGCTATATGAATCGATTTTCCATATCTCCTGCTTGAATTTTGCAACAAAGAAGGAAATAAGAGAAAGGAACATACAGAATCAATAACGTTAATAGCCTCACGAGAGGCTTGGCGCTCCCTACCCCCATCACAAGTGATAAAGAAGCCTTGAACTCCTGGGTGTAATGGGTAGGACCCTTTCTTCCTCACAGGTTTCTGCAGTACAGAAACACATACAAAATACAATCAAAAGAAAGAAAAACAAATTACATATATATGAACAAGTACATAGAGAGGAAGTAAAAGAAGGATACATTGTGAGGGAGATAGTGTTGCTTTCTCTTCTTGCTGTTGGTAGTAGCACTAGCTCTGGACTTCGGCTTGTTCTCCGTTGCCATTATTTGCTTAAGCTGTGCTCGATGAGGGTTTCTACTTTCTAGTTCTATTTCGTCGGACACCAAGAAGACGAGAAACACTTGGAGTTGGGCTCAGATAGATTTCTTCGACTTCGGAGTTAGGCCCAAACCCACCTTGCCTCTTTGTGGCCCAACATTGGGTCAGGACTCAGGATTACATTATTGATCCAGAACTGCAATTTAACACCTTAACAAGCACACCATCTAAATTCATAGCAAGAAATGGTGAGAATGACTCGCAACAAAACAGAAACGTCTCTGTGATATAATAAAATCTGCTACTGGTTCCAAGCTGAGTTCAAGAAGAAGACATTTAAAAGTATAAAACTGAAACTAAAATAAGAGCGAGCAAAGGTGTCAACTGACCTGTTGACTCTGAATCCCTAACGCGTACAGGGAAGAAGAAGGAGGAGGAGAAACCAGAGGGGCAGGGAAAACGTGGAAGGAAGATGAAGAAAAAACCCCAGAGGTGAAAGAAGAAAAAAAAATTGGACCATTTCTCGATTTGTGCGTGTCTTCCTTGCGCAGGGGCCATGCTAATCTTCTCTGTATTGTTCCAATTTTATCGGATGTCTCCTAAGAGACAACAAGTTTTTGCTTGCCTACGTTGATAAAAGCCTTTCGTCCATGTAACTAGTCGCTGTGGGATGTTGTTCGATCACAACTAATGAACGTCACTCTCTTGGTTTATACACGTCATCCTCCTCACTTGTGATCCAAGAAATAAGGCTATGCCGATAGGAAGGACCCCAGAAAGAGACCCAATCGAACAAAAGGAAAACTCAGAACAGATATGTGTCCTTCAAGCAGGACAACATGATACATTGGGAAACATGAAGTTCCAATCATCAGACATAGAAGCTCTAGAAATCCTATTCATTTCCTCGATTCCACCTTCACATATTGAATTATCAGGAGAGGTTTCATCCCGACCCGACCCTAATCGATCCTTTGAACCCCACTCTCCCTTTTTCCATCCCTTCTTTTTTTTTTCTCTCTCTTGGAGCTCTGATTTTGGAAGTTTTAGGGTTCATCAATTGTGTTAGATTTGGAGGGTTGTTAAGCGATTATAATCCAGGTTGCTCTGCTTTGGTATTATAATGTTTGTACCATTTCCAGTCCTTTCCTCTAACTTAACGAGATCAATTAATTTCCCACATGTATTTCTGTGTTTTATGTTCCGAGTGTGGATAAATGTTTGAACTTTATACATAAAAAAATAAAAAATATTAACAACTCATCCATTAAGGTCCTTTCTTCTTCTTCTAGAAGTCCCCGATTCTGCTTCTTTGTTCTTGCCGTGCGCCAACACATCCATTTTAGCTATGTCCTAAAGTCATTTCTATGTTTGTCTTTCTCATTTATAAAAAGATGGCGTGAATGAGCGATTTTGATGGAGAAGCTCTGCCCTTGGACTGAATGATGCACGTGTCTCTTAATTTCCTTCATGGCGTGCAAGCTTCTGGGCTTCCTTCAGATACTGGCTCTGCAAGTCTTGCAGAATGGAAAACTACATGATAATTAGAGATAATTCTCTTATGAACACAAAGAGGGCATTTACAAACATCATCCCATATTGCAAGCTTTGCTGAGAAATGTAGAAGAATTTGCAGGGCCTGGGCTCGATTGACGAACCAGTCATCAATAGAGATTTGTACGTACTTTTTTCCTACTATTCACGCTGTCTTATACCATTCTATGCCCGCGACAGTCTACAGGAATATTGACAGCTATCCGCTTCTTAAGCATTATTTTTCCAACATATCTAGCCATAATGTCCTATAAGCATCAAGGGCAAGGTGAAAAAAAAAAAGAAGGAACAGAAGCTAGAAATCACCGGTAGGATGGTTATAGAAAGCCAAAATTACACTTTGTTTGCCATTGAACACTTCGATATAAACAAGGACAACACCAAGATTTTCAGCTATTAACATAAGAAGACACGGAATTCTTGATTACAAATAGATAGATGCTATAGCCAACCAAGATAAACATACAGGCATCGTATTCAGCCGGAGATTTCAATAGCTTTCTTGACATCAGGTTTCTTGACTTCTTCCTTGGGCACAGTGACAGTAAGCACCCCATTCTCCAAACCAGCCTTGACTTGATCTATCTTGGCATTTTCAGGCAGCTTGAACCTTCTCAAGAACTTGCCACTGCTACGTTCAACACGATGCCATGTATCATTCTCGTCTTCCTTCTCCACGTTCCTCTCCCCGCTAATTTGAAGCACCCTGTCATCTTCAATCTCGACTTTCACTTCCTCTTTTTTAAGCCCCGGGAGATCAGCTTTGAAGACATGGGCCTCTGGGGTCTCTTTCCAGTCAAAGCGAGTGTTAACGAAAGCTGAATTCTCACGAGGGATGAGGGAAGAAGAAGGGAAAGGGAAGTCCTTGAATGGATCGAAAGAAGAGAAAGGGTCGAAGATGATGTCTCGCGATCGGTTGTTGAAGAAGCTTGGAATCATTGCCATGATTGATACGTGTTATTTGCTTTGCTGTTTGGTCGTTTGCTGAAGAATAATCGTTGTGAATTGCTGTTGATCGGTCTTGATGGGGAGGGGGAATTTATAGGAAGCAGGAGACAAACCCAGGGCTGTCGCGATGGTGCGATTCACGAACTTTCTGGCATGCTCCAGAATAATTGAGGCCTAGAATTTTTTGAAGGCCTGACTTGGGCAACAACTTCCAGGTTAATAAGGCCCATGAATCTTGGGCTTCAACTCTTTGCAAGCATCAAGGGCTGCTATATTCTTTTTTAGAGCTTCTAGTAGACTTGTTAAGAGTTATTTAATGCATTTATAATTGATTAAATGTCAATTACAATCAATCTTTATTTTTATTCAAACTTTACCATAAATACTTATAAAATATCACAATAAAAAATACCATTTATTTAATTAAATATCCTTAAAAAATATTTTATTTTTATTTTTT
>Ga0325401_1008096_pt1 | contig 10224 bp, 10 predicted proteins | sample PopdelMetagenome_FD_205666 | JGI IMG/M metagenome (GOLD analysis project Ga0325401, IMG submission 205666) | Populus deltoides microbial communities from Bellville, Georgia, United States - Xylem-PdKOR-R2 | ecosystem: Host-associated > Plants > Phyllosphere > Stem > Wood/Secondary xylem | place...
TTTTTTTTTTCAATTTCATCATTGAACAATGAGTTTATTGAGAATTTATTCAATTTGTTTATAGGGTTATCTCAGTTTAATGACACGGGTTGTAGCCTTGGTAGGTTAATCCGGGTTGACTCTAGTCTTTTTTTTATTTACTTTCTTTAAAGTTATCCCAGTTTCATGATCCAAGTTATGAGTTTGGAAGGTTAATCCGGGTTGACTAAGGTTATTTTTTTGTTCTTTTTTTAAATTGACTTTTTTTTCATTTTTTTCATCAATTTTGGGTTGATTGAGAATTAGACTTCATAATTTGTTTCGATTTCCTTTCTATAAGGTTATAATGGTCTCATGACTTGAGTCATGAATTTGGCAGGTTAATTCGGGTTGACTTGAGTCATTTTTTTTATATCTTTTTATCTTTTATTTTTTTTTATGTTTCATCATTTAACATTGAGTTGATTGAGAATTGAGCTTTGTAATTTGTTTCGATTTGCTTTATGTAGGGTTATCATGGTCTCATGACCTGGGTCGTGAATTTAAAAGGTTAACCCGATTTGACATGAGTTGATTCATTATGTTGTCTCAATATTTTTTAAAAAAATGTCATTTTAAAATTGTTTTGAATTAAACTACGTTTTTACCAATCATCCAGCTTGCCTTTAGATTCATCGAGTCGATTGGGTCACATTAGATTGACTCCCACACGGTTTGAATTTTTTTTTCTATTAGAAAAAGATTAGCTGCACTTAGATATTTTTTTTATGTATGTTAAAAAGAAATTAATCTGACCCGTAGCATAATACGAGCCAACGATCTAGTGACATTGATTGCAGCATTACATGATAGAATTGGCTTCTTTAGAAATTATAGCATATGTTCGTGTTCTTTGTGGCTTGAATAGGATGATTATGCTATGGAAGATGATCAATATGAAGAAAAATTGAAGAAAGAGACTTTGGCATTATTCATGGTTGCCACGTAAGAATAATTTTACTCTTGATGGTACTTTGTTGTATGTTGGTCATGTATTTCAATTTTTAAAAAAAAATTGGCGTTGAATGTTTTTGAATCTTACAATGTAGTTATGGAGATGGAGAGCCAACTGATAACGCTGCGAGATTTTATAAGTGGTTTACTGAGGTTGGTGACTTTCTTACAATGCCTATATGAGCTTAATGCCTGTAGCTTTGTTTTACCAGAATTTCTAGCTAAATGTCCCGCAATGATGGAGTTCTATTTCCAGGGAAATGAAAGGGGAATCTGGCTTCAACAGCTTTCTTATGGTGTTTTTGGTCTTGGTAACCGTCAATATGAACATTTTAATAAGGTAAAAACCAGTTGGATTTGTTTTCCTCTTAGACTTCATTTTAAGTAAGCAATATCTGATGACACACTGTTCACTAAACAGATAGCGAAGGTGCTTGATGACCTGCTCTATGAACAAGGTATATTTCAATTTTATTTAGTTATTCTCGTTGACTTAGGGTTATGGTTTGAATCTAATTCATTGCAATGTAGCAGTACATCAAGTTTTCTCATTTTGTTTTGGAGGATATGTTGAGGAAAAAAATACTAAATGTTGTACCAATTCTGCAGTTTGCAACTCAGTGCCCCCATGTTTTCAAGTTGTTCATGACATTGCTTTCTGATTCTGTTCTCATGCTTGTTTTAAATATTTGATTTAGATGCATGTCCTGTAGATTGGCATGCATGTCAAACTTTTATGTCTTGCACTGGTTGGCAATTTTTTTCATTTCATTCCCTTCTTTTGAGTTTTTTATGTTGTGTATTATTTTGAATGAGGTAGAATTTTCCTGTGTGATTGATATAGGAGGAAAGCGTCTCGTTCCTGTTGGTCTTGGCGACGATGATCAATGCATAGAGGATGATTTTTCTGCTTGGTATGCAACATGTTCATGTTTGAGTGTTTCAGTGGATGGAGTGTCTTGCAATTGCTGTCTTAGCTGAGATTGGCTTTTTTGTTTCCTTTCTCTGGATGGATCGAGCTTCCTGGGTGCAACTTACCTAATTGGCATCTGTTTTTGTTCCTTTCATTTTCAGGAAAGAATTTTTGTGGCCTGAGCTAGACCAGTTGCTCAGAGATGAAGATGATGTGAATGCTCCATCTACTCCTTATACAGCTGCTATACCTGAATATCGATTAGTGATTCATGATCCTTCTATAATATCTGTTGAGGATAAATTCTCAAACTTGGCAAATGGGAACGTGTCTTTTGATATTCACCATCCATGCAGGTAATCAACTAAGGTATAGGATGTGTTAATCATAACTGATTTGTTATTGCTGAAATTGGTGTTTTCCCTCTTTCCGGAAGAGTCAATGTTGTTGTCCAAAAAGAGCTTCACAAAGCAGAGTCTGACCGGTCTTGCATACATCTGGAATTTGACATCACAGGGACTGGAATTATGTAAGTTCATCTCTATACTTTTACTCCGTTTAATCTAATAATTCATATCCCTTTATAAATTCCTTTTTCTCTCAATTTCTTGTGGTCCAAGACCTATCTCAACTTAACCCTCCCTACCATTGACGCTTAAGTGGAAGCCCAAAGGCTTCTTCTCCTCTTGTTTGCTACAAAGGTCCTGAAATTTTCCTTGTATGAATAATTTGCCTGATCTTGGGATATTTGGAAATTAAGTGTATTATCTGTTGCAAATCTCGCTTAGGGTGAATTTGGACTTCTTTGTGTGAGCCCCTCTTTGCTCTATTTATTGTGTGTATTATATAGATGCTATATTCCCAGGAAGGAGATATCCTCAAAAAGTTATTTTCTTATTTTGAGATTTGCGGTGTCACATACCTCTAGTATTTGTTCTTTTCTTTACGTACCTTTTCACTACTTTTTGGGTGGGTATCCTTGGTGGTTTCTTAATATGCTTTTGAATTCTGTAGAGTGATATTTTCTGCAGTTTTCTGGTGTGTTGTAAAATTCGTTTATTACCATACTGGTTTCTTTCTTCCTTTTTTTTGTTTATGTTTTGAAAAAAAGTATTTTGTTTATTTGCCATTAAGTTTGCACACTAGTGTTAGTAACAGCCTCTTTGCTGACTTTTCTCCTCAGATATGAAACTGGAGACCATTTGGGGGTGTATGCTGAGAATAGTGATGAAACTGTTGAAGAAGCAGGGAAGTTGCTAGATAAACCTTTAGATTTGTTGTTTTCTATTCATGCTGATAATGAGGATGGCACAGCTATTGGAAGCTCATTGCCGCCTCCTTTCCCAGGTCCCTGCACACTTCACACTGCATTGGCATGCTATGCAGATCTCTTGAGCCCTCCTAAAAAGGTGATATTTTCACGTGTTTTCTTGTTCAGGTTTATTTTCTGGTTCTACTTCTGTTAGATTTATCTATTGTTGGTTGGAAATTATGCTGTCAGGCTGCTTTGCTTGCATTGGCTGCTCATGCCAGTGAACCTAGCGAGGCAGATAGACTCAAGTTTTTATCATCACCGCAAGGAAAGGTCAGTAGGTGATCCATGCTTTTTGTTGATTTTTTTTTTGCTCTGTTTGATGTCTTCTGTATATTCCTGCTCATCTAATATGTTCTTTTTCTAAAAAATAAAAATAAAAATTCCAGAATGAATACTCTCACTGGGTCATGGCAAGTCAGAGAAGTCTTCTCGAGGTAATGGCTGAGTTCCCATCTTCGAAACCTCCCCTTGGTATCTTTTTTGCTGCAGTGGCTCCTCGCCTACAGCCTCGCTACTATTCTATCTCATCCTCTCCTAGGTAATCTATTTATTCATGTTGAGTATTTGAAATGCGAATTTATCTTCTTGATTGAATTATAAAAACATAGTATCCTGATATTTTTCTGCAGATATACTCCCAATAGAGTACATGTGACCTGTGCTTTAGTATATGGTCCAACTCCCACTGGTAGAATTCACAAAGGGGTGTGTTCAACTTGGATGAAGGTATTGAGAGCCTCCATTATATTTTACAGAACAGCACTTTCTCTCTTTCTGTACTATCCTTAATGTTTGAGATTATTTCTGCATAGCATCTTGGAAAATCTAATATTTTGCTGTATCCCCCCTCTCCTGACTCTCTCAAAAACTATAAATTAAAAATTAAAAAACAACAGAATGCAGTTCCTCTGGAGAAAAGTTATGAATGTAGTTGGGCTCCCATTTTCACCAGAACATCTAATTTCAAGTTACCAGCAGATCCTTCAACTCCAATTATAATGGTGGGTCCTGGTACTGGATTGGCACCTTTCAGAGGATTTTTACAGGTGGGGTGGATTTGCTTTCTGATGGGAGTATTTTATTTTTATTTTTTATTTTGGTGTGAAATGAAGAAAATTAATTAGTTGATTTCTCCAGGAAAGAATAGCCCTGAAAGAGGATGGTGTGCAGCTTGGTCCCGCCCTGCTTTTCTTTGGATGCAGAAATCGCCGAATGGTTTAGACCTTGACATACTTCCTAATTTGATAATAATTGATACAAAACGAATTTGTTCCCATTGATTTCCAATTTCTATGGTCTGCAGGATTTCATATATGAGGATGAGCTCAATAATTTTGTCGAGCAAGGTGTGATATCCGAGTTGATAGTTGCATTCTCAAGGGAGGGGCCACAGAAGGAATATGTTCAACATAAGATGGTGGATAGAGTAAGTAATTGTAGACTGCAAAATTTAGGTGGTTGTTGATTAGTCAAATACCTTGTACATATTAAATTAATTTCATTACCATATGCAGGCAGCAGAGATATGGACTATAATTTCTCAAGGAGGTTATTTTTACGTGTGCGGTGATGCCAAGGGTATGGCTAGAGATGTTCATAGGACTCTGCACACTATTGTGCAAGAGCAGGTACGTGTTATTGCTTGTGCTAATGTTCTGTCACCTTCGCACTATTATTTTCTCAATGCTGCTTCCCTTATGAAGCACAGCACCAAGAAAATCATGCCCATGCATGCATAATACGGTACCCATCACTGTTTTAAGTGCCAGTGATTCATGTCCAGCTCTTCCGCTGTGATTCACCTTGGTCCCTTCATTTGAATTGACTGTGTTTCTCTCCCACTGTCGCATGTGTGTATATGTGAGGAACATTATGCATCTGAAATATGTGCTTTTGTGTTTCAGGGAGGCCTGGACTCATCGAAAACCGAGTCTATGGTGAAGAAGCTCCAAATGGAAGGACGGTATCTAAGAGATGTCTGGTGATAGCAACATTCTCACATTGGATCTGCCTGTAACCTCACCGAGTATAGCATTGATTCATTCTTCTACTATTCAAGCTTCTTTCACTGGTTCTTCTCTACCCTTATGGACTGTGGAGTCCCAGCAGGATTTCACAAGGATGGGAATCTGAAAGCTGATTCCCTTAGAACCTTAGATTATGATGTCTTCCTGCCTGCCTTCCATCACATTCCATTTCTTACTTTTTTATTTGTTTGAATAGGATCCTGTTAGTCTCTGCTGTATCCATAATGGAATCTTCAAGCAGGGAATAGCTTGTAGTTAGTTACCAGGTGTCAAGGTAGACATAAAGCTAAACTTGCGGTTTTTGAAAATCAAAACGGTTACTAAAATTTACAACCCCCCCCCCCCCCCTCCTTTGTTTTTTTTTTTAAAAAGTGAATACTTGTGAATTAATATTCTTGACATTTACTGATTGCTGAGCTAACTCTCATGAGGTAAAATGTAGTAACTGAGGCAGAGGCACCTTGTGTGGCAAGGTTGCAGTCCATTCTCTGTTTTTCTTTTTATGTTTTCATTGACTCTGCCATCGTGCAAGAAAAAAAAATATTTAATTTCGATGCCGAAGGCGTATAGCGTGATGTCCATGTACTAAATTTTAATATTGATTCAAGGTCACCTTGCCAAGATCAAGGGTTCATTTGGGTATGCGTAGCTTTCGGTGTTTTAAAAGCTGTTGGGTCTTTTTATTTATTTATATTTTTCTTCATTTGTTTGGTAGAGTTTTGAGCCGCAAGTGGAACGACTTCTTTAATCTTTTTATGAGTTTTATTTTATTATTTTATTTTAAAGTTTTTAAATCTCGTGATAAAATTAACTATTGTAAAATTAATGTTTTAGATATAAAGACAGGGTAAGAGAGTAATTTTGAATCTTTTACAATGTAACTCATGTGTCTCTTATCCGGAAAGTCTCGGATATCTCTTTAAAAGATTCTCCTCTTTGGTTTCTGTCCTGAAATTTTTATTAACGTAAGAGCATTCTAATAGAAAATTAGCAAACATTTTTACACCCATGGCTAAAAGTTTCAATCACAAAAGTAACAGCTATCCAAACGGACCTTCACACTTACCTCTCCAACAGCAGGCCGACGATTCATTAGCTGGAAGCTTTCTAGTCAGTCTATGGGTGTCTGCTCTTGCTGGGGTAAATAAGAAAGTAATTGATGTCAAATTTGTGGATTTAAAAACTCAGAAACTTACAGTAAAATAGATAAATAATCTAAAAAAAGCTAAAGCTATGCATAAAAACCTTAATCCAAAGATAATCTTATACCTAAAAATATAAGGTATTGAAAATTAAATTAGGACTCGTTGATTATAAAAAATAAAAAATCTGAAGTATATGAATACGCCACAAGGTTAGTTATACATTTACAAGTTAAATTTGCCTTTTCTTTCAAGAAAAAAAAAATTGCATCACACAATACACAATTTTATTTAAAACATCATGAATGCTGAATTTTACAGTAAAGAAAACAATGTATAGTCTTTCTAAATGGTCTTAATGGATTTTTATTGTGTTGCAAATCAATAGACCCAAGCTAATAATGGTCATAAAACATCAAAACAAAACAAGTCTAATACTTAAAATGGTCATAAAACATCAAAACAAACTCTAACTAAAACACAAACTCTGAATTGAAGATAAATATCAAAATAATGGATCTTCCTAAATAACTTTAATGGACCTTTATTGGGTTGCAAACTTATGAACTCAAGCTAATATTTAGCTAACACAAGCTTGCTATTTAAAACAATCCTAAAACATTGTTTTTAGGCCAAAACATGTCAAAACTAAACACATGCAATAAACTAAATGTAAATATCTAAATAATAAAATAAAACAACAAATAAAACCTTAAAATAATACAGAAAAATAATTTAGCCTAAAATCAATGTCATTAAATATTCCAGCTCTCAGTTCTTTATATAGTTAGAATAAACAAGGAATCCTTATAAAAATAAGTTGTTGAATATCTTTGTATTATGTGGAAAAGAATTCTTCAAATAAAAAATTCACAGATTAAAAGACAACAAATAATAAAATTCATATTGCATCTGCTTATTTATATCGTAAAAATTTTCTTAACAATGATTAACTTAAGATTTTAATTTAATATAGAATAATATATTTAAAATTCCTATTAAAACTTTAACCTAATCTAATAATCAGATTAAAAATTATATTTAATGGTATAAAATTGAACAATAAACATAATTACATTATAATCTGAATTTAAATTTACTTATTTATAGAAACAAGTAAAATTGTGTGATAGAAACAACTCTCTCAATCTTGGATTTTAGCGATGAAATATAGAATTTAATGCCCACCAAATGAAGCTAACCAACTACTCCTTACAATAAAAAATTGTCTACTATAATAAATATCACATTTTTTTTATATAAATAAATCAGACCGGCACAAACACTCGTAGACGTCAACATTCCCAAATGAATTATAAGAGGCAATGAACAATTCTACATTGTACTCACAAATTTTCAAATTAAATGTTTTATTTTTATTTTTTATATTTAAGTATTTATATTTTTCTCTATGTTTATTTTTTATATTTAAATAACTACATGGATGATTTGTTTGTTGCATAGACATATGATATTCTTATTATGATACTCACTATTTATAAAATTAGAAAACAAAATGAAAATCTGATTTTGATAAAAAAAATGATAAATAATAAATATGTAAATCATTGGTTAAAAAATTTAATTTATTATAAATCCCCCCTTTTTTGTATAATTGTTTCTCGAGTTTCATATTCTCCCCTCCTAACAAAAATTTCATCTCTAAAATTTAAGTTGCATACCTGTCTCAAGGAATAGGTGGGGTTATTTTTCCTTAATCTCTGATTCTCTCTCCCATGTTTCTTTCTCTATTTGTGAGTTCCTCCACAATACTCTGACCAATGGTATTCTTTTATTTCTCAATGTTTTTTCACCCCAATCCATGATCTTGATTGACTTGGTCTCGATTCCCTTCAATGGGAACTGGAGGTAACACTCGTGAAGGATCCACTTCTGCCTTCCGTAATAGTGATACATGGAACACATTGTGAATCTTCTTTAGGTGCGCGATAGCCTTAGGTAGTAAGCAACCGACCCTACCCTAGCTATCACTTCAAATAGGCCAATGTACCTCGGAGCAAGCTTTCCTTTCATTCCAAACCGAATGATGCCCTTCCACGGTGCCACCTTTAAAAATACTTTATCCCCTATCTGGAATTCCAAAGGTCTCCTTCTATTATCTGAATAACTCTTCTATCTATCTTGGGCTTCCTTTATTCTTTGCATGATCACCCTTACTTTATCAGTCATTAATTGTACCATTTCAGGACCCAAGAGTTTCCTTTCTCCAATTTCATCCCAGCATATCAAAGTGCGACATTTCCTCTCATAAAGGGCTTCATATGGAGCCATCCCGATAGAAGCTTGATAACTATTATTATACGTGAACTCTACCAACGACAACAAGTCTTCCTAGTTTCCCTCAAACTCTAGCATACATGAACTTAGAAGGTCTTCAAGTGTTTGGATAGTTCTTTCAGATTGGCCATCCGTTTGAGGGTGGAATGTCGTGCTCAAGTTTACCTCGATTCGATTCCTAAAGCTCGTTGTAAGCGTGGCCATAACCTCGAGGTGAATCTGGGGTCTAGATTGACACAATTGATAAGGGTACTCCATGTAGTCTAATCACTTCATTCACGTATAATTTGGCCAACTTGTCTACGGGGTCCGTCATCTTGGTGGGCAAGAATAGAGCTGACTTCATTAGTCGATCTACAACCGCCCATATAGCCTCATTGCCCTTTTTCTCCTTTGGCAATCCAGTTACAAAGTCCATGGCTATATTTTCCCATTTCCATTCCGGAATTGGTAGTGGTTGCAAGTCCATGGCTATCTTCACCTGTTGACATATCCCACATCTTGACACATATTCTGCTATCTTCTTCTTCATATTTGGCCACTAGTAATACTCCTTGAGATCCCTGTACATCTTAGTGCTCCCGAGGTAGGTGATGCAACCATATTATTCAATAGTTTCACCCACATTTAACTAGTGTTTTGCCTATGTTCTATATATAAATGTCTTAATATTCTTTGTTTTATGTTTTGAAGGCACTTTTGGATGAAAGATACAAAAATGAGTAAATTGGAGGTAATTGGCAGATTTGACCTTTAGTCGATGTTTTGTGCAGTGCGTGAGCTCTAGAGATTGAAATGAAGTGATTTCAGTGGAATTAAAAAGATAACATCCATACCTTTCTAAACATCTAAGGTAAGAAAATAAAATAAGGAAGATCATGGAAATCGCAGCCTTCAAAGTCAAATCTCGCAATCTGCCAGTGTTGACCTTTGGCCATTCCGACTTTAATATAGGAAGCTACAGAAGTCCAATTGATGCAAAATCAATTTTTTTGTATTCCTGACTCAAAGGCCTATCAACGCTCCAAATATCAACCAAAAACAATGTCATCTGAGGGAGATATGATTTTTCAAAGATGACAATTGAATTCTACCAGCAAACAAGTTTCGTGAATAAATGAGTCCAAATTACGTTCCGAAGCATCTAAACTGATATCCAAGTTTTTATTTCAGCAATTTAGCTCCTCAAAGTCAAATATTGAAGATTTCATGCAAGGCTATTTTCTTTTTTTTTAGGAAAATATTTATTGAAGTACTTAAATGTAAATTGTCTACTTAAGGGAGGACTATTTTGTAAAATAGAGACTATGGTTTTCTAGGATATAAAAAGAATGAGAGAAGAGAAGGGGGGCAGCCAGCCAAGAGGAGAAAAACGCCCCCCTCCTCTAAGAAACCGGAAATCATGCATTCCTCATTTTTTTTATTAGTTGTTCAACAAACATGCAAGGCTAAACTCGTTTTCTTGGTTGCAAAGACATGGAAATCTTCGGATTTCAAGAACTGTGAGATTTATTTTACCTTCTCTTTTCAATTTATATGATGAATATGTTTGTTCTC
>Ga0325401_1008097_pt1 | contig 10224 bp, 7 predicted proteins | sample PopdelMetagenome_FD_205666 | JGI IMG/M metagenome (GOLD analysis project Ga0325401, IMG submission 205666) | Populus deltoides microbial communities from Bellville, Georgia, United States - Xylem-PdKOR-R2 | ecosystem: Host-associated > Plants > Phyllosphere > Stem > Wood/Secondary xylem | place...
TTCAATTTTTTTTAAAACTGCGATGGAAATGCTATACTGTACAAACACTTGATTGCTACTGTTTAAAATTTAAATTCAATAAAGATAAAAATATGTTTACATAATTATGAATACAATCAATCACGCAGGCTGCAAGAAATATTATACCTTTCACTGTCTTTTTTTTCTTTTTTTTCTATAGTCTTCAAGTAGAAGAAGAAGAAAGAGAGAGAGGGGGGGAGGAGAAGGATCTTAATCTTAGTAATATTAGATAGATCGAAAAGGAATGGCAACGAAGCAGCAGCAAGCGGCAGTGGTGGGGTTGGGGTTAATGGCAGTGTGTATAGCAGGATACATATTGGGTCCACCACTCTACTGGCACTTGAAAGAAGGATTTGTTGCCGTCGCTCGATCTTCTCCGAATTGCTCTCCTTGTCTCTGTGATTGCTCTTCTCAGCCTCTCCTCTCCATTCCTCAAGGTCAATAGATCTATCTCTGTCTCTTTCTCTTTATTACTTGTTTCTTCACGACGTTTTACAGAAATTTTAGATGCCCACTTTTGTTTATGACCTGAATATTACTCATTGATGATGATGTTGTTCTTGGTATACTAATTTTGGGTTTTAGTCGTATTAGTTGGAAAACAAGTTTTAGTTAGATTCCATTCCAGATCCATGCTAGATAAATAGATATCTTCAAGTTCAGATATAAATGTGATGGTGTTTCATACATACACAATTACCATTGTAATACGAGAAGCATCGAACTTTCTGAATCATCCATGTGAAATGCCTTTGGGTATTGGTTTGTTACAGGATGAAACATTTTCAAGACAAGTTACACCTGTTGTTTGTGTGTGCTCATTTGTGTGCTTGTTCTTGGCCTTTTAACCAGGCGTTCAATGCAGAATGCTACATTTGTTTTGCTGTTAGCTTCATACGTAATCTGCCTACTGAATGTCACACCCATTGAATTCTTTGCATATGTATATTTGTTTCTAGGCCAATCATGTCTTTTTGAATTTTGTGCTCATGCATCGGATAAGTTTCATTATTCGTCATGTTTATACTTGCTTTAATTCTTTGTTTTTTGTACTGCAGGATTGAGCAATGCATCCTTCACAGGTCAGTTTATCTGTCATGAATTAACTTTATTTGAGTGTGAAATTATTTGTAATGTCAAAACCGAACAGCTTAAGCACTTTCCTTTTCTTGGTCCTATATGTATGTGCATGAGCAGGGAAATATTTCTACAGTCTGCTTGTGTTTTAATGTGTGATCAAAAAATTTTAAGTGACATTCAATTTTAGAGAAATTGCACTAAAATCCATCAGACTTTGGCAAAATGCAGAGGCTGCCTCATGAATTCTGAAATTACCAGAAATTTATTCATCACAATTGTTAGCTATATTATGTTAGCAAAGGATGCATTCTGACATGCTGCCCTCATTCATTGGAGACATGGATAAACTTTAGTCAACACAGTTGACATCTTTTTTGTTTTATTTTCTTTCCAAAATTATTTCACCAGGTGCATTTTGTTCCCAAAATCTGATTAGAAATATAAGATTTTGTCTATTTCAATGAATTTAATTCTTTCCATGTATTGTGATAATTTGAGTTGTTTTTCCACTACATATTTTCCTATGTGTTAGCCCAATTTCACACATCGATTTGCTTTTTAGACGGCACATATTGCAAATGATAAAATGGCTTCATAAGATGAGATTTTCCACGTACATTCTAGCTGTTTCAATAAAGCTGTCTTGCATGAAAACAGAGAGGGATTTCTGGTTCTCTCTTTTCTTTTCTAAGGCTTTATAGGCAGTCACATGTAGAAGGCAGAGAAGTGTGTTAAGCTAAAATATTTAGGCGTCTGTGCTGATGCTTCTTTTCATTCATGACATTTTGTTGGACAGATAACTAGGACATGAAAGAACACAAGTTTTGTGAATATTATGACATCAATTTGATCTGTTATTTCAAATAACTATCTTGCTCTTATTAGAGGATGATTAACTTAACATACTTTTCTTTTGATTGGTTGCCTCTTCTTTTTCCTTAATTTATGCCTAGTTGGTTGTAGATGCATGACTATTTGTTATCCTTAAACAATCCCTAAACGCTGCAACATTATCAACCCCCCGCCCCTCTCCAGAGGAAACTCATGACTTATTCATTTATGCTGTTTCCTTTCATACGTTCATGTATCATCTAATCCTTATGCTTTGTTCTTTTATTTGTAAGTTTTAAGAAAACTGGACAGTGTCGGGTGTATTACAGCTATGCCAAAAGAAATTGAAAGAACAAAAAAATATTCCTGATGGCAAAGTAAAAAAATGGTATCATGGTTATCTGCAGACTTAAATGAAACTTAAAAAACAATTTAAATTTACTGGGTTTTCTGTTTTAACTTAGGATGCAATGAACATAAGTGTATATATCTCTTTCCAGACTTCATTATGTCTCAATGTTTGGTATTCAGTGTTGTAACTCAATTTTAACCCCTATTTCACTCAAGTTTTTTAAAAATTCAAAAATACGAAATTAAAAATAAAATGTATTTCTTGATGCAATTTGGCCACAATTTGGCCATTCTGCGATTTTCGTTTTTCATTTTCATGTTAATGAATTTTGAAAATTAGAAAAAAATTAAAAAAATCAAAGAAAATCGACAAAAAAAATTTAGTGAGCATAGTGATAATTAAGGAAGTGGTGAGGGACTAACATGAACATTTCTAAACCTTTCTCCTAGCAACTAAGGGATAAAGGATAAGATTGAAAAATAAATAAAAGAAAAAAAATAAAATAAGATAATAAGATGAGAAAGGGGTAGAAAGTTTAAGAAGGTGGTGAGATAAGAGAGAATAAGAAATAAAAGAGTGAATATTAGGTAGTATAAATAAGAGTCTCCATTAAAAAAAAAGGAGAGCAAAAAAATTTTTGAGAGGAAAATTGTAGAGAGAAGAGTTTGAAGAAAAAACGAGTGAAAAAAAAAAGAATTTTGTTTGGAGAGAAATCTAAGAGAAAATTTTGAGGAAAAAAATTTAAAGAAGAAGAAAAGAAAGCAAAGAGAGAATATATTCTAGGAGGAGAACAAAATGAAAAGAAATTAGAAAACAAAAGGGTAAAAAAAAAAAAAATTCTGTAGAGAAAGAGAAAGAAAAAGAAAAGCCAAAAAAATTCATCTTCATTAGAAAATCCTAGCCGCCAGCACTACTGCTCCTTTTCATTTGCAGCCCCATCTTCGCCTCCTTCTCATCCTCTTCACAACCATTGCCCTTCCTTTTTTCTTTGCATCCCCATCTTTGTTCACTGCACCATTAATGTACAGGGTACATTGAAGCGAGCTACATGTATAAGGATAAAAATAGAAAAATTAGTTGTCATCTAGTTTTTGGCAACTAGAAAACTCTTAGTAGTCTATCAAAGGTTCTACGTAAGGAACTCGTTATGTAATAGGAAAGATAATAATCTCTCTATATATCCTTACTTAAGATAAGTTGCATTGTTTGGTTTTTAATGATAAATGTATCTAATATGCTTACATAATATGAGTTTACCTAAATTGGTATATGTGTGTTTGTTACTAAAGTTAAAATACTATTGTGATCTAAAATAGTGACTTAGGACCTAAACCTAATAATAAGGCCTAATCATCACTTTTAAAATGCGAGCGTTGAACCTGTAAGGATGGGGTGAGTAACTGGGTGGCATATGTGATGCAAGGGTAGAGTTGAACATGTTATTTTGAGTGAAATGAGGGCCGAAAGATCGGCCTTGATTGTTTTAATACCCTTTTGGCTGATACATATAGGCATCCAAATGATGTACCTCTGTTTCCTTCTTATTGTTGAAATTCCTTTTTTTTTTTGGAATTGTATTCCGCTGATTCATTGATTCTATCGACTTTGATGTCCTACTCTACCCGCTCAGTCACGAGTAATTTCAACAAAACTAGTCGACTCATTTCCCAAGTAGTACTCATGAAATGGTTTTTTGAAGTTATTGAAAAAAAGAGAAACCAATTCCTTTTTGAGAAGAGGAGGCTGAATGCGAGCTCGTTGTTTCCCTTCAATGTCGGACATATTCTTTTATTGTCCCATTCGCTCTTTTTTTCATGGCTTGTAAACTTGACTTATTCGATGCCACTTCCTTGTTGAACTTGTATTGGCAAAGAAATGCCTTGGCCAAATCTTTTCACTTCTTGATCTTACTCGTATCTAGACTTATATATCATAAAAAAGGCAACACCTTTCAAACTTTTATGGAAAAATGGATAAGGAGCTTGTCATCATTGATCACCTCCGTCATTTTACTGCAGTAAATTTTCAAATGGGTTTTAGGGCATTCAACTTTGTTATACGCAAACTTTGACACCTTTAATTTTCGTGGCATGACCATGTCTGACACTAGACACATCTCAGAAGCTTTTATAAAATCATATAAGTCCATTCGCTTATTTTTTTTCTAAATGTTTTTTGATTGCCAAGAGCTTTGAGAAAGTTTCGTGAAGTTCATAATTGTATAAAAGGAGTCAAAATGGTGGTTGCGGTGTGTTAAGGCACTTCTTTGATGGTCCTCGTTAGCTTCTTAGCCTCCGACTCTTCCATAGGCTTTTCCTTTACCCCGACAACATGTCTAATATGGGGGAAATCTAGCTTGTTGATAGGGCTGCAGTACCAAAAAAGGATAAGGGGCTTTTGGGAACTAAACATCAGGGAATCCTTCTTTAATTGATCCGGTGTGGACTATGGCTTCTTGTTAAGTAGCTCTTACTAGGTGTGGATGAAAGTCTAGAGGTATATCTGGAGATTCAGGAATAATGAGAATATGTTGCCAGGTGTGCATTCCTATGATATTTTCTCTATTAGAAGCCTTTCACCTATTATGAATACTTTGTTCAAGCAAACTACTTAGCTTAACTATCTCGCTTTTCATTAGTTTCATCTCTTTTTGGTGTTTTTGCTCAAGCAAAGCTCTCCCCTCATTCTCTATTTTCATTCTTAGCTAGATATTGTATGTTTGCAGAGGAAGTTCAGCATTTCTAAGACCTATGTTTCTAATTTTGCAAAAATAAAAGAAAAACATAAGCGCATAAAATAATAAAAACTCAATTGGGTAGTAGCCTTCAACGAGGGTGACAAAGGTCATGATGAAGAGTTTGATAACCTTGTTGATATCCTAAATTCTTAGGGGAATTATTTCCTCCAAAGATTAGGACATTTTTGCAATCCTTTTTATAGAGGGTGGCTCTTGTTTGAGTTGATCATGACTTATGTTCCAGAATAATCTCTTTTGGGGATTTGGGATGAAAGTGTTTTAAGGTATTTCAGCTCGACATGAGTGATCTTGCTATGTGCCTCGGTCATTTGAGAAGAAAAGCTCAAGAGTCAATTGAGGGAATGGACTTATATGAAAAGCCTGGTTGTATTGTGAAGATTCAAAGTGTTGGAGTTTGCAAAGTATATAGGAGTTAAATACCCTAAAAATTGTCTAAAAATTTATTGCAGTAAAATAACACAGGTGATCAATGATTACAAGCTTTTTATTCATTTTTTCCATGAAAGCTTGAAAGGTGTTGTCTTTTCATGGTACATAAGTTCAAATGAAAATTAAAATAAAGAAGTGAAAAGATTTGGTTTAAGCATTTATTTTCTAATACAAGTTCAACATTGAAGTAGCACCTGATAAGTTAAGTTTATAAGCCATGAAAAAAAGAGTAAAGTTGACAGTAAAAGAATACGTCCAACATTGGAGGGAAATAATGGCTCGTATTTAGCCTCATCTTCTAGAAAAAAAAAAACTAAATTTTTCAATAACTTTAAAAGCCCATTTTATGAGCACTTTTTGGGAAATGAGTATGTTAGTTTTGTTGAAATCGTATTTGTGGCTTGTGAGTTGAGCAGACTACTAAAACTGGTAAAATCTTTGAATTAGCGATATCCAGATCCAAAAAAGAGAGAATTTCAACAAAAAAGAAGAAGAAGAAACAAAAGTACATCATGTGGATGACTATATATATCATCTAAAAAGGTATAAAAACAATCAAGACAAGTCTTTTTGTCCACGCTTCATCTAAAGTAACATGTTCAACTTTATCCCTGCATCATATTTGACACCTAGTTCCTCGCCATCATCCTTGCGGGTCCAACATCCAAATTTCACAAGTGATAATTAGGCTTTATTACCAGGTCCAAGTCCCAAATCAGTGCCTTAAATTACAATAGTATTTTATCTTTAATAACTCATGCATATACTAGTTTAGGCAAATTCCTAGCGTGTAAGATCATTAAGTACCTTTATCATTAAAAAAAAACAAAAACAATGCAGTTTATCTTAGGTATAATTTATAGTAATTGATATTTTTCTTATCATATAATCAGCTCCTTATCAAAAACTTTTAATAGACCAATTATGATTTTCTAGTTACCATAAAACTATATGTGAGTTTCTTTATATATTTTTATTCCTTTTACATGTAGTTTTCTCGGCAATCTTCAGTATCAAACCACAAAATGTTACTTGGATGATATGATTGAATTATGGTGTCACAGTATCTCATTTTTCCTGGCATATAATATGCAGATTGTGCGAAGCATGACCCAGAGGTGACTGAAGATGCTGAGAAGAACTTTGCAGAGCTACTGAAAGAGGAATTGCAGCTGCGGGAAACTGAAGCACTAGAGAATCAGCGGCGAGCTGATATAGTTCTGCTTGAGGCTAAGAAGATGACATCCCAGTATCAAAAAGAAGCTGACAAATGCAATTCAGGGATGGAAACCTGTGAAGAAGCAAGGGAGAAATCTGAAGCCGCATTAGCAGCACAAAAGAAATTGACAGCAATGTGGGAGCTGAGGGCGCGTCAGAGAGGATGGAAAGATGAGGTTGCCAAGTCCCATACCCACTCTCAGGGGAATGTTCAATCCACGTAAAAGACCTGCCATGGCCCCACAAAACCTATACCTTTTTTTTTCTTGGTGTTATGGTATGATAATCGGAACAAAAAATTCACAAGTTCCACAGCATTTATACGAATATGATTTATATTTGGGATTCAAATACTCAAGCATACCGTTATTAAGAAGCCTTTTGAAACAACCAAGCTGCATAAAAAGGCCCAAAGTGGATGTTCTGTTATTTCTTTTAGTAAAATGTTTTACTTGTAAAACTCTAGAAGTAGAGATTGATTGATTTATTTTAGTGAGAAAAATGGGAGATAATGTCTGCAAGTGGCCTACCTGCTACCGCTGTGGTTTTACTATTTATCAAATATATATTTTTTGTTCTAGGAATATATTGACTATTCTACCTACTACTGCAGTTAGCTTGGTCATCAAGCTATTCCCGCAGAAACTAGGTGAGATTTCAAGCCGATCATTGCAGTTTTCAAGTCCATGCTCTGTGTTATTGGAATACCGTGCTTGATGCTACCTATTGATCAATAAATCCATGCAACAGAGCAGCTACCTGGTATGTCTTCCAAGTTTTGTTTTAGCTTCGTGCGATCTTTGCTGTTGCTTTCGGATGATGCTAGCCCGACCGAGCAAGAACGTGAATGGCATCCTCGTTTTATTTTGATTAGATTAGTTCCTGTGATGCCTAGATTTTGGATACCTAGAGGTCCTAGATCGTGTAGCCTGAGCAATTTTTGTTTAAGCTCGTTGTACACGAGGGGCTCTTTGTGCAAATCTATAGGGTAGGCGGGTGCCATCTCTTTCGAACACTCATTTTAGTCCTCAACTTCCAATTCGGATTCGACCTTAGTCTCATTTGAAATTTAAGCCTTTTTTTATAAAAAAAAGCACGCTAATGTCAGCTAACAATAAACTAGGAGTTAATAGCTCTTTCTGTTTTGAACAATTAACGTAGGAATTGATAGCTGATTAGCCTATTGATGTTTTAGTGTCTGCATGCAAGTGGGCTCTGTTTATGCCCAGCCTATAGAACTAGTAAAAGGGTCGGGTCCTTGTTATCTCACTCAGTCATGGCCTACTTCAAAGATAGAAACTGGTTAATATAATTCGTGTGGAACTGTGTAGATGGATAATATAAGGATCATCATGACTCGTTCATCTTAGTCAGTGTATCCCTGCTACAAGACCAGACTAATCCTCTTCAGCTCGAGCAATCACCCACCTTAACACGACGAACCACAGCCCAGTATTAATGTTTTTCTTTCTTTCAAGATATCTCAAGTTCAAATCTCTTCTATACATCAAAAAAAGAAAACATTGTAGCCTAATTCCCAAGCTTGGAGTTTGTTTAGTATCGTCAAGCTATGGTGTGTTGTACTGCACTATATATGATCAGAAAGTTACATTTATAGTCGTTTGATGACCGAACGTTGTATTACATGAAAAAAGACATTGCACTTCCGGGAAAGTTTCTTATAGTAATTTGTTTACAAGAATCCTCAGGTGTTACAAGCTCAAGTATTTCTAGCATTGGTTAGCATCGGAAAAGGCGAGGAATCAGAAGCAGAAGATCAGCAAGATCAGAAGCAAGCTCAACAAGAAGAGTTTATGGATGGGGAAGAAGGTAATAGTAATGGAATTACAATTAAAGAAGCCAAGATTAAGGAATATGGCTACCTTCGAATACATTGGATGAAAGCTATGCATATAACATTCATTTGTCAAGAAAAAGACATTGTCATTTTGATTGAAAGTGGTGGTATAAATAGCTTCATTGATGTACAAGTTATTACAGAGATCAATGCTTCTATTGAGAAGACCACTATGCTTGCTGTAATGAAATGTGACAACATCCCAAATTCATATAGTTTATGCAAGGGTACGAGTTTTCAAGCATATTTTAGAGTGTTGAATCTGGGAAGATATGACATGATGTTCGGGGTTGATTAGTTGAGGATTTACTCAAAAATTATGTTTGATTTCATCAAAATAAAAATACCATTAAAAAAGAATGGAAGAATGATTGAATTAAAGATAATTATAGAAGAAACTGAATTATAAATAATCACAACAACAAAAACATATAAGAAAAGCTAAATGACGTGGGGAAAGAACTTTTACTTTCCTCACATAACAATTTTAATTGTTACAGTGTTTTTCCACAATCTTTTTTTTACCTAGTTTTCTTTTTCTTTTTGTTTTTTTGTTATAATTTTTTTCAAAATTATTTTTGTCGATTTTATTTTTTAATATTGAGATAGTTGGGAATTTTTTTTTGTAATTTTTTGTTCTTTTTATTTTGTATTCCTATAAAGTTAGCGTGGTTTGCAGGTTTGTTGAGATTACCCAGGTTACCCCAGTTTATGGATTTGGTGTGTTTTTTTTTTAATTGAACTTGGCTTTTTTATAATCTATTTTGTTCTTATATTGTTCAAAAAATAGTTTTAGAGAAAAACAATGTTATTAAAACTTAATGAAGTAACAAGAATTAAAGGAAGTAAGGGAAACTATTGTTCACCCAACATTCATTGCATTATGGATTACAATAGTAAACCACGGTGTCTTGCTTTCTTTTTATTTTATTTTTGAATTTTTGTTATGATTTTTTTAAATCTATTTTTATCGATTTCATCTTTTAAAATTAATATTGTTACGAATTTAGCTTCGTAAATTGTTATCTTTCTTTCTCTTTTATTCTTCGTAGATTTGCCAAAGTAACCCAGGTTACCTTGGCTCACGAGTTTGGTGGGTTGTTTTTTTTTTAATTAAACTTAACTTTTTTATAATCTATTTTTTTCTCATATAGTTAAAAAAAAATAGTTTTAGAGAAAAGTCGTGTTATAAACTTTATAAAGTAATAAAAATTAAAGGGTGTGAGAAAATCATTGTTTATCCACACACATTGCCCTGTGAATGACAATAGTAACTCACAATGTTTTGCTTTCTTTCTTTTTTCTTTATGTTTTTGAATTTTTTTCATGATTTTTTTTCAAATTTGTTTTTGTCGATTTCATCTTTTAATATTGGGATGGTTGAGAATTTAATTTTATAATTTATTTCTTTTTATTTACCTTTCTATAAGGTTAGCATAGTTTGCTAGTTTGCCAAGGTAACTCGTGTTACCCTGGTTTACGAGTTTGGTAGGGTGTTTTTTTTTAATTGAACTTAACTTTTTTATCGTCTATTTTTTCTCATATAGTTAAAAAAAAATAGTTTCAGAAAAAAGTTATGTTATTAACTTTATAAAGTCCATGAACATATTCACAGGTTTGACTGGTTGACTTGGTTTTTGAGTCTGGTAAGTTCAACTTTTTAAATTAGTTTTTTTT
>Ga0325401_1008098_pt1 | contig 10224 bp, 4 predicted proteins | sample PopdelMetagenome_FD_205666 | JGI IMG/M metagenome (GOLD analysis project Ga0325401, IMG submission 205666) | Populus deltoides microbial communities from Bellville, Georgia, United States - Xylem-PdKOR-R2 | ecosystem: Host-associated > Plants > Phyllosphere > Stem > Wood/Secondary xylem | place...
GATCCTCTTTGTAATAAATATGAATAAAATCAAAATTTAATTAAACGTGGTTATAAAATAATAATATAATATTTATTTGTGAAAATGAAATGAGAAGGGAAAACTGTTAAAATAATAACAATAATAACAATAATAATAATAATAATAATAATAATAATGTGAAGTGATGGCATGACCTTTATAATTTGTAGGTGAGTTGTGGGTTTGTGGTACTATACTACTAGATACAGTTTTTTTATAAGGTTCTTGGAAGTTTGTTGGTAGTGTTTTTAAAATTTATTTTTTATTTAAAATATATTTTATAAAAATTATTTTTGATATCATAAGAAAATATCAAAAAATAAATTTAAAGTAAATAATTTTTTTAATTTTAAATGTTTTTCAAAAGTATTTTTAAATGGCAAAAATAAACGGGTCTTGATCACCGAAAAAATGCCAAACAGGGTCTTTGACTGCGGCACCGAACCCTACCGACTCTCTTTATCTCCTTTTACTTTGAAAAAACAAAACCTTTCCCTACATCAAAAAAGAAAAAAAAGCTCTCCATCTTTTGAGCTTCGAAAGGATCCAAGGATTACACCTTTTGACGGCCATACATGCGTCTGGCTGCCATGGTAATAATAAAGGGTAGTGGTGATAGCGTTAATAATTTTTTTTAAAGATAAATATAGATATTTCGTCTGCTTGTGTGTATCTCGACTAACCTCACGGATCCTCAAGTTAACGACCATGTAAATCTCTAATGACTTTAAGGTTTGTGAGACTCGAACTAGTAATATCTGATAAGCAAACTTAAAACCTAACCAGTTGAGTTATACATTTAAATTTTTTGTTTTTCTTTTATGATTAATGGGTTGATAGGCATCTTCTATGTGTATTTTTTTCTTTCATAGCCTAACCAATCCTTAATTTTTAAAATTCTCAATGGCTTCACGCTAGTATGGTATATTAAGAAGAATAATTAATAAATTTTTTCTTCTGAAATTTGAATTTTAAAATTTTTAAAATACTAAAAAAATATAACTTTAATATTTTCTCAAGAAAAATAAAGTTTGCGTCGGCTACAAAATCAACTGATATGAATAATAAAGGATATTCTTAAAAAGAAAACAAAAAGGGACTTTCAAGTGCAATTGCATTAATTGCAGGGCAGAGGTACCTGGGGAGAAAAATTAAATTAAATTAATTTAGGAACCATTATTGATTGTTATTGGTTGCTTCCATTTATCATTATCCTTATCTCTCCAGCAAAATACTTTATAATATTAAGCATGTCCACTTCCATGATTCCAAAAGAGGAATACAAATAACAAACTCCCATCATCGAATCAATTACTTCCATTTACAATAAAAATTAATAAAAAAATCATCTTGATAGCCTGACTGACAAGCAAAATTCATTAACTTCTGCTCAGTTTTGACCGGCTAATTGTTATTATTTATTTACTTTCTCAAAATAAATATCTACCGATACCAAACCTAATCTCAATAAAAACCCTCCTTGTTATTTTTCTTAATCTTTTATTATTATTATTATTATTATTATTGATATTCATGTCAGCTTGTACGCACCATAACTAATCCCACGAACCCTGAAATTAACAATCATGTAAGCCTCCAATAATCCTGAGGTTTATAAGACTAGAACTGGTGATCTCTAGAAAACAAATCTATAACCTGGCCAATTAAGCCACACACCTCATAATTAATCTTTATTATTACTTGTTTAATCTATTAAATGACCACGTTATTTAATTAAAAAAAAAGTGAGATTGTTAATTGATTAATAAAATGTATGCATAAAGTTGGTGATGAAGTTGAACTAGAACTTCTATTTTAAACATGTTGTGTTAAATCTTAACTAATCAGTTCTTAGTAATATCAAGTAGCTTTGAAGTGTTGATTTCACCATGAACAGGAGAACTGATTTTACTTCTTTGAGGTAAGGTTTATCATTTCGCTTTAGGTGGGTAAATAAAAAATATATAGAGGAAAGAAATCCCAATTGTATTTTCAACTGCCAAGTAAAACAATTATATATATAAAAGAAAGAAATTCCAATTTTTTTAAAAAAAAACTTTTTTTTATTTAATAATAAAGGTACTATTGGGTTCGAAGTTGTTAAAATCACGAGTTAACTCGTAAAATCTTACAATTTTACGAGTCAACATTTATCTAACGTGCTAAATTGTATTAAAAACTGTTTACCAATAAAATCAGACTTAACTCGTGCAAAATCAGTAAACTCGGTAAATTCAGCAAACTCGACCTAGTTTTACGAGTTTACTAAATTTGTGATATGAACCAAGTTATATTAAACTTGGTCTTAAAATATCTGCTAACTAGTTTTACGATATAAAACATATCTTTCAAACCTTATATTGGATCAAACTGAAATTTTACGGGGAAATATTACATACATGAAAATATATTGTGGTAAATTTTCAGGTCAAATGAAGTTAGTAAACATAATACCTTAGAGGGTCAAAGTAAGTAAACTAATATTATCAAATATGTCAAAGAAGACATTCGTGTATTGTTTGGGACATATATAGAGCTGCCGGTGAAATTTTGCTTCGAATAAAGTTATGATAGAAACCAGACATCTGAAACTTTCCAATAATATATAATAGGCCCGATAATTTATCCAAATGAGAGAAAACGACATGTTTGAAATCAGAACTTAAATTTATCAAGAATATGTAAAATTTGGAGATTCAGGTTATATGGAGGACATGAAGACCTTTTTTATTATTCTATTTTATTTATTTATTTAATTTAAAATAATTATTTTTAATTTGAATTTTTTATAGCGCATTAAACATTGTTTAGGGGTTTATTTCATTACTGAATTTATGTTAGTTAATTACTAATTTAAACTAATTAGCTTGTAGCCCAAAAGAGGTCTATCAAAACTTATTGTGATAGGAACAACCAGGTTGTCACCGTGTTTATTTATGCTTCCTACCTTTCAATGATTTCCCTGTATTGAGAAATTTTGTTATGAGATTTTTTATTTCTTCATGTCATTAATTTATTGATTCATACTATCTATCTCTTTTATTTTATTTAGATCATTCATTGATTGTAATATTGTTGACTTATTTTATCAGATTTTAATGTAATTTAATTTATTAGCTAGAATTATCAATATATAATTAGTTAAAAAAATTATATACGATTTTATGATCCGAGTTTATATTATATTTTTTTATGTCGTGTCAGAAAAATGTTTTTAATAACCTTGACTTGGTCAATTTATACATCAACCATGAATACATCTTTCTAAAATAATTTTAAAAATATAAGTTCTTTTATTTAGATGAAATTAGATGATCAACTTATCCGTTAGTATATTGATGACTAATGAGATTTTTTTTGTTAGTTTTTTTTTAAAGATTTATATTTTAAAGTTAGGTCGCAGATAAATTTTTATGAATACATTAAACTACAAAAAATATATATCCTTAAGATTATTAAAAAAAATATTTACATAAAAAACTAAACCATGAAAAAAAATTATCAATGAAAGATAAAATTATTATTTTTTATGAATTCATAAGATTATTAAAAAACACTTACATAAAAAAAAAATAATTTGATGAAAAGAAAAAAAAATCAAGGAAAGACAATAAACTCCCAAAACAAAACAAAAAGACAAATGCATAATCGTCCTTTCAGACACTAAAAGATTATTTTACAACACTGCTTGTTTCCCATTCACCAAACAATAAAAGTCCAAAACAAAAATAAATGAACCTTTTTGGCAATTATTATTATCTGAAATATTTATTCGGTACCCCTCAAGTCTCAGTCCAAAACAAGGAATATATTTTATGGTATGCTCGTGTAAAAATTATAAAAAACTTGAAAAAAAATATTATTTAATATATTTTTAAATAAAAATATTTTTTTAATGCACTGTAATAACTTTTATAATTTTATAACTATGATTTTAAAAAACAGATCTAAAAAATACACTTATAATTAAGTTTTTAAAAATATATATCTAATTAAAACTATTATAAAATGAATTTTGTAAGTAAAAGAAATAGAAAAAGTAGGTCTTTAGCTTTTATAAAAAAAACTTGAAATATAATTATATCGAGGGGTCGGTAAAGATATAAAATTTAACTAACAAAATAATTTTTTTCAATGCAATTTTTTTTTAAAAAACTTATGTGTTACAAGCATTCTCTTGATAAAGAGGGTGTTTAATGCTGTGATTGAATCTGTTTTTGAAGTATTTTAAATTTATTTATTAAAAAATTATTTTTAAAATAATTTTAATATATTGATATTATAATTAATATTAAAAAAATAAAAAATATTTTTATATATTTACAATAAAAAATATTTTAAGAAACAATTTTATCATCTTCCAAACACTCCTGAATACAAAAATATTTCCTCATCACCATCTAATAAAATAAAATGAAAAAAAAGCATGTAATCACCGCCTAGTAGCAGTTGTGGTATTATTATTTTAAAATCTAGTCTCAAAAACCACACCCTCTCATCTTTCTTCAACACTACTCCCCCTCCTCTACCCCCATCCACCACCACCACCACCCCCACCCCCACCCCCTCCCCCTCTTTCGAAACTTTAACACAGAAAACCCAAGAAAAGAAAATGAGACTTCTCCTTCTTCTTCTCCTTGTCCTTCTCCTTCTCCACCTTCAAATCTATGCACCCACCACCACTGCACGCACTGTATCAGAATATGAAGCTCTCCTCTCCATAAAATCCTCCATCACCGACGACCCTCAATCATTTCTCTCCGCATGGAACTCCACAACCCCACTTTGCTCCTGGACTGGCATCACCTGTGACCACAATGGCCGTCGAGTGACCTCCTTAGACCTCTCCGGTCTCAACCTCTCGGGCACTCTCTCCTCTGACATAGCCCACCTTCGTTACCTTCAAAATCTCTCCCTGGCTGCCAACCAGTTTTCCGGCCCAATCCCTGCCTCACTCTCCGCCGTCACTTCCCTTCTCTCCCTTAACCTCTCCAACAACATCTTCAACTCCACATTCCCTCCACAGCTCTCTTCCCTCAAGAACCTCCAAGTTCTTGACCTTTACAACAACAACATGACAGGTGGGTTGCCACTAACCGTAGTGGAGATGCCAAATCTCCGGCATTTACACCTCGGCGGTAACTATTACTCCGGGAAAATCCCATCAGAATATGGAAAATGGGGGTTTCTTGAATATCTTGCCATCTCCGGTAACGAGCTTGAAGGTAGCATTCCTGCTGAGTTAGGTAACTTGACTAAATTGCGTGAACTCTACATCGGGTATTTCAATATTTACGAAGGTGGTTTACCGCCTGAGATCGGTAATTTATCCAACTTGGTTCGTTTTGACGCTGCAAACTGTGGGTTATCCGGCCAAATACCGCCGGAAATTGGCAGGTTACAGAAGCTGGACACATTGTTTCTTCAGGTTAACGGGCTTTCGGGTTCGTTAACTCCAGAGCTTGGGAGCTTGAAGAGCTTAAAATCCATGGATTTGTCGAATAATATGTTCACGGGGGAGATTCCTACTAGTTTTGCAGAGTTAAAGAACTTGACCCTTTTAAATCTGTTTAGAAACAAGCTGTACGGAGCAATCCCGGAGTTCATCGCCGAGTTGCCGGAGCTTCAGGTGTTGCAGCTGTGGGAGAATAATTTCACTTCAACTATTCCACAGGCCTTGGGTCAAAATGGGAAGCTTGAGATTTTAGATCTTTCATCCAATAAGCTTACTGGGACTTTGCCTCCTAATATGTGTTTGGGTAATAATCTGCAAACTTTGATCACTCTTAGCAATTTCTTGTTTGGTCCCATTCCTGAATCGCTTGGACAATGTCAGTCCTTGAGTAGAATTCGAATGGGAGAGAATTTTCTCAATGGCTCAATTCCTAAAGGGCTTTTCGATTTGCCAAACTTGAGTCAAGTTGAGTTGCAAGATAATCTTCTAGCTGGGGAGTTTCCTGTGATTGGTACATTGGCTGTGAATCTTGGCCAGCTTAGTCTCTCAAATAATCACCTCACAGGGTCTTTGCCTCCTAGTGTCGGTAACTTTTCTGGTGTTCAAAAGTTTCTCCTTGATGGGAACAAGTTCAGTGGTTCAATCCCACCTGAGATTGGAAGGTTGCAGCAACTTACCAAGATGGATTTTAGCCACAACAAGTTTTCAGGTCCCATTGCTCCGGAGATTAGTCAATGCAAGCTGTTAACGTTTGTTGATCTCAGTAGAAACGAGCTCTCAGGTGAGATTCCTACTGAGATTACAGGTATGAGGATCTTGAATTACCTGAATCTCTCAAGAAATCATCTTGTTGGTAGCATTCCTGCTCCTATAGCCACTATGCAGAGCTTAACTTCTGTTGATTTTTCTTACAACAATCTTTCTGGTTTGGTCCCTGGTACTGGTCAGTTTAGTTATTTCAATTACACTTCGTTTTTGGGTAATCCTGGTCTTTGCGGTCCCTATTTGGGCCCCTGCAAAGATGGGGATGTAAATGGAACTCACCAGCCACGAGTTAAGGGGCCGCTCTCTTCTTCTCTGAAGCTCTTGCTTGTTATTGGCTTGCTTGTTTGCTCCATTGCGTTTGCGGTCGCGGCTATAATTAAGGCTAGGTCGTTGAAAAAGGCCAGTGAGGCTCGTGCTTGGAAATTGACTGCTTTCCAGCGCTTGGACTTTACTGTTGATGATGTTTTGAATTGCTTGAAAGAAGACAATATTATTGGTAAAGGTGGCGCGGGGATTGTTTACAAGGGTGCAATGCCAAATGGTGATCATGTTGCTGTGAAAAGACTATCGGCAATGAGCCGTGGATCTTCTCATGATCATGGATTCAATGCTGAGATTCAGACCTTGGGGAGGATTAGGCACCGACACATTGTTAGATTGTTGGGGTTCTGTTCTAACCACGAGACTAATCTCTTGGTCTATGAGTACATGCCCAATGGGAGCTTAGGAGAGGTTCTTCATGGCAAGAAAGGAGGTCATTTGCTCTGGGATACCAGGTATAAGATTGCTGTTGAGGCTGCAAAGGGCCTTTGCTACCTTCATCATGATTGCTCCCCATTGATTGTTCACCGTGATGTGAAATCGAACAACATCCTTCTTGACACCAGTTTTGAAGCTCATGTTGCAGACTTTGGCCTTGCCAAGTTCTTGCAAGATTCTGGCACATCAGAGTGCATGTCTGCAATTGCTGGATCTTATGGATACATAGCTCCAGGTAAGTTTGGATCTTGGAATTTGTTTTGCTTATGTTTTCTACACAGGTCCTGTTTGTCTAGAGATATACTCATTTCAATTTTTTTTTCCTAAAGTCTTGATTTTGCCGAATGAACTTTAACTCATCCTCTAGAAGATGGGTTCGGATTATGCATTAATTCCTATCCGATTTTTCTGTCCTTGGATCTATTCTGACTTCAGAGTTCTTGAAACATGGCGTGCAATTTAATCTTTAGTTTGTTTTTGGAGGAAGTTTGCTTTACTTTATCTTTTGTGCAGTCTACTCGAGTTTGGTCATAGAAAATTAAATGTTAGTTGGGTTTGAAAGTACACGAATCTAATGATTTCTTAACTGTTACTCCTCTAAAGGATAAAACTCTAATCTGATCATGATGAGCCCTGCCAATCAAAAGTTTGTATCTTAGCTTGTTTGATATGGCCTTATTACAGGGATTTAGATCTTGGCAAAAGTTAAAAGCATCTGCCTCAAATTCTGTATGCAATGCAATTCTCTTGGTAAAGCTTTTGACTGATAAAACATCCAATGATCTGTTGCAGAATATGCCTACACACTGAAGGTTGATGAAAAGAGTGACGTGTACAGCTTTGGTGTAGTTCTTTTGGAACTCGTTACTGGTAGAAAACCGGTTGGAGAATTCGGTGATGGTGTGGATATAGTTCAATGGGTTCGAAAAATGACAGACTCAATCAAGGAAGGAGTTTTGAAAGTCCTGGACCCAAGACTCCCATCAGTTCCGCTTCATGAGGTGATGCATGTGTTCTATGTTGCAATGCTTTGCGTGGAAGAACAGGCTGTCGAACGCCCAACAATGCGAGAAGTTGTTCAGATTCTAACAGAGCTTCCGAAGTCACCAAGCTCAAAACAAGGAGACTCAGTAATCACAGAGCCCTCGCCACATTCAGCCGCCACCGCAGCGCTCGACTCTCCTAGTTCAACAGCTAAAGACGTCCCAAAAGACCATCAGCAGCCACCACCTGCCGATCTTCTTAGCATTTGAAGCATGTTGAATGGGGGGTTACTGTTTGTTACCTAAATTCCAGGAATTGTGTTAGTTTCTGTCCGTCTTTGTGTTCCTTTTCATTTTTCTGGGGGGGGGATTTTCTCTAATGTTTGCAAGTATTTTCCTTTTCTTTATTGTTGTACAGTAGGTTTTGGGGGAAGGGAGGTATTTTATTTTCTTAAATTATAAAAAAACTTGACTTCATCCATGTAGTAAGTACTTACTGCCTGCTGTTGCTGACTTGCTGGGCTCTGGCTACCCTGTTTATGGCACAGCTGTTCAGTGTTCAACAACACTGTTGCAGCCTGTAGGTAAGCATTAAAGGGGGAAAGTCCTTCTCTTTTTTGCTCTGGGGCGTTGTGACTTTTGCGAGAGGGAAAGATTGAAAGAGACACCAGTGGGGTTGGGTAGGGTAAGTAGAAAGATGTGTATGCAATTCACAAATATTCATTTGCCCAGAGGCCTTGGTGCTTGTCTCAGAGAGAGCAGAGACTGTGGGGTTTCTCTGGCCCCTTGACCAGGCACTTAGAGGGAATTGAACTGAGAGCTCGAGCAAGCATGAGTGAAATGAGCGCAGAGCCAGCTAGCCAGCCATTATAAAAGAAGCCAAGCAACTTTGGAAAACTCCATGGGTCTACTTGGGACTTCAATCAATGGACTGTGCATCGACATGGGGTTCAACCCTTGTGTCGGGCAACGGGAGAATGTCACATGACTCTGCACGTTATTTGTGCGTTGTATAAAACTACGAGTAAATTATTATTTATTTTTCTATATTATTACTGTATTAAAAAAATCTAATGTTAGTTTCTAGGTTTTTCTATATTTATACTGTCTATTTAAGATAAAATTAAAGGTGGATTTAAAAAAAAAACTTAATTTATAAATATTAAAAAATAATAGATGCGATTTTAAGAAGCATGTATTAATTTATAATTTGTTTTTAAAAAAGGAGCTGATATAATAAACTAGAAAAATAGAGTTAGTGAGATTGTCCAGTGGATGGTTGAGCATAGAATCAACAAGTAGCAGGAGCTTCTCGAGCCACAATGCCAGGAATGCCCATGTCATAAACATCGTTCCTATGGTTAAGAGTGGGGTATTTATGTCCTTTTCTTGAAATCATTTTGTTATCATGATCTTTGGGTTGGTGAGTATTAAGTACGCAGAAGAGGACGTCCTATCTTCCATCTCATTTCGTTCTAAAAAATATTATTTAATTAATTTGCATGTAAATAAAAATAAAAGATTTTATTTTAAAAAAAATTTGTACTTCAACTTGATTTATTTAAAGGAAGAAATTTAATAAATTTATGATGACGACGACCTTAAAGATTTAATAAAAAATAATATATGCTCTTGAGAAGATGCAAAAGAGAGCATGCTATGACAGGATGCCCCCGCCTACGTAGTTACCGTTCTTGTTTTTTCTTCTGTAGGTATTCAATCGTAGGGTCGTACGCGCACACACGTATACATATACATTTATACACATTTATATGTTGAGAAACTATAAATCTCACAAAGAAACCATTCTCTGCAACAATCCTCCAACTATATTTGAGATTCGATTAAAAAAAATAACGAGAATAAAAATTATTAGCTTCAAGCAACTTGGATGAAATCTAAAATATCTAGTATGTATTATTTTTTTAATAAATAAACTGTTAATAAATTATTACTATAGCTCTTAACAAGATGTGATTTCATGGTGATAAAATAAAAATTTTTATTTAAATATTTTGGTATATTTTGTATTTTACCTAACCATAGAGAAAAAACATACCCGATTAGTTAAATAACTTATGTTTTTTTATCCGGAGCTTGTTTTTCATAGAGATTTATTTTTTATTTATTTTACATGCAAAAATTATCCCATAATAATTTTAATAAAATGTATATTATTTTAAAACCACAACTAAAAATATTTTTTTAAAACCTACCTTTTATAAACCCCAATAAAAAAAA
>Ga0325401_1008099_pt1 | contig 10224 bp, 8 predicted proteins | sample PopdelMetagenome_FD_205666 | JGI IMG/M metagenome (GOLD analysis project Ga0325401, IMG submission 205666) | Populus deltoides microbial communities from Bellville, Georgia, United States - Xylem-PdKOR-R2 | ecosystem: Host-associated > Plants > Phyllosphere > Stem > Wood/Secondary xylem | place...
GGGTGTTACTTTCTTGAACAAGGATAAATATGGTGGGCCATTAGAAGACTTTTATATACCTAAAAATATAATCTTACTCTGATAGCATTTAATGAGGGATACATATCCCTTACACCTATATTAATATTTAATGGGAATATGATGGGTCCTTAAAGAATTTTTATACACTAAAAGGTGTAGGGAGATTAGGGTCTAAGACGTCAAATTTAACTAAACTCATGGAGGCTAAGTTCTTCTCTAATGTTAGACCCAATGGAGGTTAGTCATTCACTTAGGCGTGCCAAGAGAGGATGATCGTTACCTTGGACTTGGCAAACTACCAAATTCGCGTGCCTTGGATCTGGCATGTTTGTCAAACTCACATTACCTTGGACTTGGCTAAATTCCACGTTCAAGTATCTTGGGTCTGACATGTTTACCGGACACACGTTGACTTGGACTTTGCTGACGACCATGTCCAAGTGCCTTGGACCTGACTAACTGTCAAGTTCAAGTGCCTTGGGTCTGATATGTTTATTAGATTTGCATTACCTTATTCTCATGAGCGCCAAAGAAGGATGGTCATTCATTTGAACATTCCAAGAAATGATATTCATTCTGATGGGCGTGTCAGGGATTTGGCATACTGCCAAACCTAGTATGTTCAGGGTTTTGCACATTGCATGCTAGGAATAACTAATCAAGTTGCATGGAAATGTCGATATCAATGTAGCCTATTGATATCATTAACAATTCCTAACCGGAATAGTTAATCAAGTTCAGCATCCCTCGTGTTCTATGGTGATCATGCTGAAGTTAGTAAACCATATTGACATCATGAGCCTCCTGTTCTCAGAACCGACTAATCAAATCCAGGAGAATGCCGATATCAATAGAACTCATTGATATCATTAATTATTCCCATCCAGAATAGTGAATCAAGTTTGTTTTCATTTCTCATTCATTTCAATAGATGCTTCTCTTTTGGTAACACACACACACACACACACACATATATAATTCAAAAATTAAACAAGCTTTCATAATTATGTACACTTAAGAAAAATATAGGTGTAAAACACTTACCTGCTGCAGAAGCTCGGCTCGTGCTCCTCTGCTGCTGTTATGTAGCTCATATAGTCCCTCATGTATTCACAGGTATACCATATTATTTCCTATTCAAGTTACATTTCTTTTAATAAAAATAAAATCAGTAAATATTAACTTCTTTTCAACAATTTCTTCCTTCACATTTGTGTTCCTAATGCATCACTTAAGGTCATTATTATTTTTTTAATCATAACTAACATTACAAATCTCAGTTCTAAACACAGCTTATTTTGTTTGAATGTTAAAGCACAAAACTACACATTTTCTAAGGGAGAGAAACCCAATTTTGCCCTTAACACATTTAAATTACCTATTTTAACAACTTGTTGAAATTGCCAGCAAAAATGATAGCCTAACCTCACCTCATATTTTTATCTATATTTGAATTTCTAGAACTCCACGAGGTCAATCTCGTTGGAAAGCTAATATTCTTGGCTATAACTTTTATGAAATGACCTTTCTCAAATTCTATCCTTTATAGGCTTGAGTCCCTTATAAAAATTAGAGAGATGAATCTGTCCAGTTTCGTCAATGTTTTAAATGAACCCTCAAACATCTTTATTTTCTAGCCAGTTACAAAAGCATGTAAAAATTCAGTTAAATTTTTTTAAAAGCGCTTTTGAAACGCAAAAACAAACATAGTTTTACGAAACTCAGTTATAAAAGCATGCAAAAACTGCTTTTTAAAAACTGCGTTTCAAACTCAATTTTTTAGTGGATCCCACAGTAAAACACGCAGTGTGTTACCAAACACATTACTCTGTTTTTTGCACCGCAAACACAAAAGTTGCAGTCAAACAAACGCAGAATAGCTGCCAACGGGTGACCATAGCAAGGGGAAAAAAAAGAACAAGTTCAGAAGGTGCTGCTGCCTAGTTTGGAGAAATTGGGAAGTACATATGGTTTGCGTATGACTTTTTTTCCCCTCGTGTAAAAGCTTTTGTGGTGCACGCTGGAATAATTGGTTGTTTTTCTTAATTATTATTATTTATCTTAACTCGAGAAATTCCCATTGGAATTCAATAATTTTATTTTTAGCTACACGAAACCATTATGGAGGAAAAGGAATTGGGCCCCCGGCAGAAAAGAACCTGCTCCACACGAAAAAGCAGGGACACAGACATGGCAAACTAGAGGCAAAAACCATGCATGTCCCTTGCTATTTGGCAAACTAAACCAGCGGCTTGCTTCCTATTACCCCCTAAAGGCATGGCATGATAACTAGACTCCATGCCCACCAAACAATAATGTTGCATGGTGTCATAATTGGTGTAGAAAAATAAAGATGCATCATCTCACCAATCAGAAGCATTGCCTACGGTAAATAAAGTAGCAATTCAGGCCCACAAGAAAGATACTCCAATTTTTGCTACTGGTATAACAATTTATAGAAAATTCATCCAGGTAGGGTTCTATTATTGAAATACTGTATTACGGCAAATAAAAGGATAATGAAATGGATTTTTAAAAACTGATTTGGTGTTCCAAACTTGTCATGGAGTCAACGAGCAAAAAGTTCAGGTCCAGGAGGTCAACCACTAAAGGGTGGATAGTGGTGGGAACAGATAGACTTGCCGAGCGTGTCGTAGCCCCTAGGTCGTCGATCTAATGGCCACTCTTGGTCGCATGATCTCAACACTCTATGCTAGGATTAGAACGCCATCCCATCTTGGCCCATATAACTCGAAATTCCATTTTCAAATTTCAAGGTTTCCCACACGGAAGAAGACCGAAAATATAAAGCTTGACGCACTAAATGGAAGTCAAGTCTTCGGGGGTCAGGTGCTTAATCTTCATCCTTGAACAAGAAAATTGTTACTGTTTTATTGACGGGTCAACGGGCTCAAGTCGATCGTTGCACCGCATAGAGTTTCGCTTGCAAATGCACAAATATCTTCCCGAGAAAAGAACCATGGCAATGATGAGGAAACATACATCAAGATTCCAAGATGAAAACATAGGTCACCACTCCAAACCATGGAATATAATAAAAGTTGTTTTTTAAGGTATAGCTTGTTTAAAAATATATCAAAATAATGTTATTTTTTTTTATCTTTTAAAATTCAACACTAGCACATTAAAACAATCTAAAAATATATATAAAAAATAAAACTGAAAAAATATTAAACAATCTAAAAATATATAAAAAAATAAAACTAGAAAAATATATAAAAAAATTCCAAGAGCAAATCCCAAACACCACCTAGAATTCAAGATGTTATACCGCGATGCAAACAGTGCAGGATTAGGGTGGGCTAAAATGCTCGAACCAAAAGACGAACCAAAAACATCCCCTGCCGTGATTTAAAACAGCAAGATCGGACCAGTGACAACATCGCGAACTTTCAAACCATGCTTCCAAGTTCATAACTATAGACTGCATATTGTCTTTACATCTTCTTGCATTCTTCTTGAATCAGCATCATGCATCGTATTGACTATTAACATTTATAACAAGCGTTAAAAGGATATAAGACGACCATTGGATTTATGAAAGGAATGACATTTAATGCCAATAATTTCAAGTGAACAAAATCAAGTTTGGATAATGCCACCTCTAGTGTGCATCTCCTTGTATTTATCTCATCAGGCCAGTTTGAAACCTCAGACAGACGCGGGACATTACTAGAAAATCGAAAATTGGGCGTGGAGACTGCTGTTACCTCCAGCAGTGAGGGAAAAAGATTTGAGTGAATGGCTTGTTCGTTTCAAATCATGTTGGCCACCTAGAACATGTATCAAGGCCCACAGCTGAAATCTATCCATTTGGCAACTATTGGTTCGTTCCCCTCGAGTTCTCTATCTTTCTCTCACATTTCAACGGCAAACTTGCGTCTCAACCCAAAAATGCTCTAAGATAAGCTGTTCCTCTTGAAAACAAATCATGGAACTTCCGCCCAAAGCAAAATGAGGAGCACAGCCAACATGAACAACAATAGGAATTGCACAAAATGCATGAAACACAGCTACAAAGGTTATATGATCTTGTGCAGTCCGATGTGCAGATCAGAAGATATGGAAATCAGAAGCGGGAGGGAATAATGCCATACTGCTTTAAAGACTCGTTTCTGATGAGCTTTTATGGACTGGGATGGCTTGTGGTAATTGTACCTGATATCAAAGACATGGATCACAGGGTCTACCGAACCAGATGTGAGGTACAAACCATCAGGAGACCAAGCTTGATTGATCAGAGCTGACTGAGAGTCACTACTTTCTTGTTTAAACCCAAAGGAATGAATTTCCGTTTGCCTCAATCTAATATCGAACAACCTAAGTTGCTTCCCAAGAGTCCTGAAAATGAGATCTTCTATTAGAAGATTCAAGAAGGTTAGAAAAAATATGGAATTACATGGAAAAAAAAAATTGAAACTTAGTTCTATCAACATGCCTCCCAGGTGACTGCAATAGTTCTCTATAGCTGCAATATACGTTTAGTGCTATTTTTATTAATTTTTTTGCTTCAAAGTCCTCGCAAAACAATATTAATTCAACTATAATGCAGTTTATCTAGAAACCCAATGGAAGAGATGACAGTGTGTGAAACAATGTCACACCTGGTTAATTTAGTAGATTTCTACAAGCATAATAAGAACATTATTATTAATACTAATTGGCAAATGAGCTGACAAGGACTCAGGTCAGAAAGAGAGGAGAGGAAGAATGCTAATTCTTACCCTGTTTGGACCATGAATAGATTGAAGTCGCATGGATTTGGCAGAACACTCATGCATCTGCTGTCGAGTTGATGTTTAAAGTCTGCTCTCCCAACTTGCACATCAAACCCAACAATTCTCTTGTCCGCACCAGCAGACAGTACAATCTGCTTTTGCTGCATCCCAGCAACCCCCATGACTGCAGAAGAATGCATATTCCTGTGCAATGCCTTTGGCTTCCATGAGTTCTCTTCATCTTTCTCAGTCCAAAGAACAACACCATGATCACTGCCACCAGTGACAAAACAGGTATTTTCCCAAGGCATGAACTCTATGCCGTTAATAATACCCTTAATATGAGGTTTGTCCTCCAAGAAAGTTATCCGTGCTCTCTGCCAACACAAAAGACAAAATTAAGATTATTTATCCAAAACCCTACATTTTACACGGAAGTGCATGCTCATATAGCATGATGGTGTGTGTACAGAGCATGCTAACCTCACTGTTGTCAAATCCATGTTATCCATATGTAATTGAGACATCTATTTAAATGGCACTAGCATATTTATTCAGAAAGTATATTTCAACCATGATCCATACCCCTTGTGTTTTATTCAAATTCAGAACTGATATCTGAGCATCCCCACTATCTGCAGTGTAAGCAGAAAATAAGCTATTTCCCAGAGGATGCCAAGCTATATCTTCTGGCCATCGCCGTTGCACTGGAGATACACTATCAGTGGTGCTAAGCAGAGAGGCACCTGACCTGAAATTTAAAAAGGGGTAAAGTAGATGCTAGATGAGAATCTTCACATTACAGTGCTGAAGATTAAATGATGAAACTGCATGTTTTAAACAGTGAAAATGTTTCATGCTTCAACCAACTCAAATGGAAGCAACTGAGAATTCTCTCTCTTGCATAATCAATAGCACCTACAGTTCTTTCTAATAATGATGGAAAAACCACTGATTCCTTCCCCTTTACATAACCCTCCTTACAGTTGGAAAAACAAAAGAAATGGAAAGAGAGAAAAAGGGGTGGCTGGTCTAGAGACAAAAAACCAAGACACTATTGTAACCATCACAAATGAGCTTAGCATCACATTTAGATAAATAACTCCTCCAATTATATATAAAAATCATGCCACCTTCAGCAAGTTTTTTATCAAGAATCCTGTTCTCCATACCTCGAGTCTGATTATAGAACCAACAAGTAGGTCTCATAGGAGGCTGCCGTAACTTACTGATTGCTATGTTTGTCATAGTAGGGGATCTAAAGGCAGGAAGGTACATGAATGTATTTCCTTTGGCTTGTAATATTAATCTTGTCACAACTTGATGCTTGCAATCTATTGCAGTAACAAATTTATTACAGCATCTACTTAGTGTATGTGCCTTGGAAATGTGACATAGTGAGCGCTGAAAAAGAAATGTGCTTGTGGTAGTGGGATATAGAACAAAATCCTCTGGAACGTGACAAGGCAAATGGTGCGAGGGCTGGGACAGAAAAGAAGTGAAGTCTTGAAATTGTTTTTAAATCTGTTCTTTGTCAATGCAATAGCAAATAGATGTCAAATGTTTTTTTGCCAGAAAACAGCAATGGATGCTTGTGATTTGAAGGAAGCTGGTTGCTCAAATAAAAAAATTATCGATCCTCTCACTAGTTGCTGTCAACAGAGGTCTTCTCCAGAAGTATTTATTAATATTATAAACAAAATAAGCAGTTAAATAACATAGGCCTGGAGGATTGTGAATTTGAAGTTGGTGGTAATTTTCATAGACACAAGTGTGGGCATGATACTTTTCTTTCTTTGCAAAAAATGTCATTTGACAAAAATCAAGAGAAGTACACATGAAGCATGCATGAGAGACGACCCTTATCAAAATACTTGCCAAGTTGATATTGGGAAACATGATAATAGTTTCCATTAACCAGTGAATAGCGCCCAGTATACTAGTTGCTGTCAACAGAGGTCTTCTCCAGAAGTATTTATTAATATTATAAACAAAATAAGCAGTTAAATAACATTGGCCTGGAGGATTGTGAATTTGAAGTTGGTGGTAATTTTTATAGACACAAGTGCGGGCATGATACTTTTCTTTCTTTGCAAAAAATGTCATTTGACAAAAATCAAGAGAAGTACACATGAAGCATGCATGAGAGACGACCCTTATCAAAATACTTGCCAAGTTGATATTGGGAAACATGATAATAGTTTCCACTAACCAGTGAATAGCGCCCAGTATACTGACAGGAGCCCCACCCCCCCCAAAAAATAAAAAAAAAACAAGAAGAAGAAGAAGAAGAAGAGCAAATAATACAACTCTGAATAGAGTCCCTGGAAAACACAAAGAAAACAGGCCTGGAAGGGAATCATATTGCTGCATCCATCATCAACTACTCATGGAACCACAAACAAGCCTAGCAATTTCTCAGTGAAAATGCATCTCTCAGCTTCATAATTGTGGGAAGATGTTGAACTACAAAGCATTTGTTCTAAGAAATTCTTCAGACATTACAAACTACCCGTTTCTATCAATTGCTCTTGGATTAAATTAGAATCTATGGAGAGCTTTCCACACTCTAATCAATCCATAACATAAACCTTACACTGAAACAAGTCCAGGATTTAGCAACTACATTCCTGTTAAGATGTAAAATCTTAACTTGTGCACAGAGGATATTCCATACAATATCATAAATTGAAGGAACTGACTGCCTAATTGAAATATCAAAGCGAAAGCATCAACCATTCTTTGCAACTCTAAACCTAGCATAGGCATCATGTTTGTGGTTCACCATATATTGTATCTCTATCAAATGTACAAAAATGCATAACAGCATGGCAAGCATGCTCGTCACATGCTGGATCTATTTGTCAGCTATTCATGAAAGCTAATGTACACAATTGCACACAAACTTTAAGGCTTACCCTCTAGCTTGTAGTTGCCATAGGTTGATCATTCCATCTAAAGCACTGTATGTATTCAAAACATTATACAGAGGTTAGATTTCATAGATTATATGATTGAATACGAGAAAACTAATACAACATGGCCATTTTACATATTTCCCTAACAAACATTATAAATTGGAAAAACATTAAGCAAGAAAAACATGCAAGATCAAATTGAGATGAACTTCTCCTCATAAATCCACCAATAGTCACGCATCTACTTCCTTAAAACCATAGAACTTATAGCTGGAACAAAAATTCTCCATGTTCTAAGCCACTTGCAAGTGCACTCTATGGGTTATGAATGATGTTGTTTTAAGTGATTGTAATAAAGTAAATGCCATTGTTGTAGCCTTCTTGTTCGGATAAGGAATAATGTATCTTTGAAAAGAGTTGCTGTTCTGGTTATGCACATTTCTTTCTTCTTTTTTTTGTTACTGCCACTCCACATGGTATTCTTCTCTTCATGACTCAATCTCTCTCGCTAAGAACTTGAGTACCAAATATCCATCTCTTCATGGCCCATGTGCGCTTCAGATGATCTTCTTTCTACCTATTGGCTAAATCAGTCTAACCTTCCAACAAGCACTATTTGATGATGCTTAATGCTTCTACATATTTGTAAGAGCTAATGTGTTATGAAAGTTGTCCAAAGCAAAGAATTTTGATTAAGTGAAATAAGTTGATGATGTTCTTCATATGGAAAACCACAATCTAAAATGTCAAAAAGAAATGGGAAACAGCAACAACTTATCATCTCTAGGTGATAGCACAAATATTTTTTAAACTACCTCCACCATCCTAATGGTGAAAGGCTAAGAAAATCACATGTGGTCAAATTTCATTTCATTTTCTTTAGTTTGATAGGTGATTCATTTATAAGTGAAATTTAGAGACAATAGATTCTCAAGTCAAGGATCATGTCAAAAGAACTTAAATTCATTTGTGACAACTACGACTACAATGTCAAAATTAATCGGGCAAATCACCTGGATACAAAAAGCTGATCATTCACCGGACATACAGCAACACTTCTCAACTTTCTTTTGTGCTGACTAGAGATATGATTACTTGTATGGCAGTGGACTGTGCATGGAGCAGAGCTCCTAGACACCAGCGGAATCAATTCCTTGTGTTCTTTCTGTTCTGAAATTTGATAGGAAAAAAAACAAGTGAACATGTAATGACATACCAAATGAAGCACAATGCAACCCCAAGCATGCAATTATATATATAAATGCATGTATGTATGTATATATATAAATGTATGAATGTATGTATGTACCAATCTTCCTTTTATTTCCTCGATCCTGAATTTCAACAACTTCAACATCAGAAGAACTTCTGTGACACTTTTCCATCTTCACTTTCACTGCACTATTGGATTTTTCCACTTTCACATTCGCAGCACTATAAGGTTTTTCTACTTTCACATTTACAACACCATTAGAAGGAGCAAGAGAACTCAGATGAGCACTAGAACCACATGAAATCCTCGCACCAGAACCCACCGATTTTACAGTTTGGGGAACTTTCGGATTCACAGCAGGAATCACAAGTTCAGTTCTAGATTGAGGCTGACTGCTAGAAGAAGCTTCATTCAAACGAACCGGACTTGGCGACTTCCTCTCCATCTTCACTTTCTTGATACCGTTCTCCACAGAAGGTTTATTCGCCACTGATGCATTGCTTCTTGCACTTAACCGAGCCAGTTTCGTCTGAGAATCCTCTAACCTCTTCTCCGCTTCAACAAGCTGCACACCTTTCCAAGCAAATAATCAAGCACCGATTTAATTTTGTTAATTAAACCACTAATTTCAGCATTTTTCTTTCTATTTCAATCAATCTATCAAACAATCAAAAACCTACTTAATATTCGAGAATTGATTTATTCTGTTAACTTCCAATCGATAATTAGAAAAATCAGATAAAAACCCAAAATTTAATTATAACAATAAAAAAAAGACCAAAAATAAACAATATTTTATTGAAAAAAAAAGGAAATGAAGAGATTTGAAAATTAAAGAAGAAGAAGAAGAAGAAGGAACCTGAGTTTTATAATAAGAAAGGCGTTGCTTAAGATGTTGGACTTCATGAGAGCGGTGTTCGATTAAAGCAATGAAAGCGACCTTTTGCTCTTCTATGCTATCTTCTTCTTCTTCTCTGCCGCTGTTCTCGTTCGATTTTTGATTTAGCGACGCTTCATTATCGTCGTCGTTGTTTCGCTGCTCTAGTTTTGGCCTTTTCAGGATCGGAGAAGGCGTGCTCATTTTTTCTTTGTGTCTCCCTGTGTGTTTGTACAGTGCGGTTTTGGGTTTGCTTTGTTTTGTCGACGAGCGAGGGAGGGAGGGAGGGAGGGAGGAGAGGACGGTATTAATATTTATATTTATGGGGACGAGGAAGGTGAAAATCTGGATTGTTTATTGGCGATTTATAGAAAGATTAAATGATAGTATTGCATATTCAATGTTTTTTTATTGAAAAATAGTAAAATTTGTGGAAATGTGATCATCAAAGCTAGT
>Ga0325401_1008101_pt1 | contig 10223 bp, 10 predicted proteins | sample PopdelMetagenome_FD_205666 | JGI IMG/M metagenome (GOLD analysis project Ga0325401, IMG submission 205666) | Populus deltoides microbial communities from Bellville, Georgia, United States - Xylem-PdKOR-R2 | ecosystem: Host-associated > Plants > Phyllosphere > Stem > Wood/Secondary xylem | place...
GGCGGCGGACGACCCTCAGAACCCCTCGTCCTTGATCGTCCACGGCTCGGAGTCAGAGCTCCGTTCGAGCCAGTAGATCGATCCGGACGGGCCGTCCTCGTACGCCAGGTCGGAGCCGGTGAGGCCGGTCCAGCGAAAGCTGACCTCGACGCGTCGGTAGTGGTGGCCGGCCTCGGGGAACATGCCCGCCATGTCGCTCGCGTTGAGCGTCTGGCTGTGGGTGACCTCAGGGTCCTCCATCGTGCCCATGGCCCGGAAGCGCGAGTGCGCGCCCTGCCTGGAGGGATAGACGGTGGCCATGGTGGCGAAGTCGCGGTGGTCGTACGCGTCGACGTAGGTCAGCACGACGTCCTCCGGCGACGTCGCGGCCGTGGGGACGGGCACCGACCTCGTCTGCACGTTCACGCGGTAGCCGAGGCCGTACGCGGCGGCCAGGACCACGACCAGCGCGACGACCACGACCAGGGCTCGCGCGGCGTGCCTCGGGCGAGACCCACGCGTCCCTGGGCCGGACCGCACGAGCGTCATCGGCCTATCCTGCGGCACACCAGGTCGGTCATCGTTCAGGCGGGCCAGACGATCGCGTCGAGCTGGGCCCGTAGGCGGCGCCCGCGGTGCGGGTTCACCGACTCGACCCAACCGACGCGCCCCTCGAGGTAGGACCGGAAGTCGGGATGCCTCAGGCGGTTGGCGGCTGCGGGGCCGTGGCGCCCGGCGTCGTGGAGGACGGCGCGGAGCTGCTCGTGGTACTCCCGGGGCACGCCCACCCGGTCGTTGACGACCAGCCCGGTCACCACCTGGCGCTGGTCGCGCGAGCGCACCCTCGTCTTCGCCGGGTGCAGCGCGAACCCCTCGTCACCGACGATCATCCTCACCGCCGAAACCAGACGCTCGGGCCCTCCGGCCGCTCCGGAGAAGGTGAGGTCGTCGGCGTACCGGGTGTACGCCCGTCCCGCCGCCTCAGCAAGACCGGTGAGGCGCCGATCCAGCGCGAAGCAGGCGAGGTTCGCCAGGGCGGGAGAGGTCGGCGCGCCCTGCGCGAGGTGTCGCTCCCGCAGACCGGCGCGGAGCCAGGCCCGGGCGTCGTCGGCCCCGCCAGCGGGCATGTCGTGCAGGACGCGGACCGGGGTCTGGTGCGTGCACAGGCAGGCCAGCGTCCACGCGACCGCCTCGGGGTAGCCCATCGCCCGGAAGAGCCCGTCGACGCGGGCGACCCGGACCGAGGCGAAGAAGGCCCGCAGGTCGAGGCAGACGACCTCGTCGGCACCCTCGTGCGCCCGGGCGTGGCTGATCGCGCTCCGCCCGCGGACGAAGCCGTGGGCGGCGGGGTGCGTCGGCACCCAGACCAGGATCCGTTCCAGCACGCGCCGCTGGACCGCCCGCAGCAGCGGTGTCGGGGCCTCGAGCAGCCGCGGCACGGCACCCGGTCGTTCCACCCAGCGGTGCCGGTAGGCGTGCAACGGCCCGTCCGGCGTGCGTCGCTGCTGCGACCTCGCGTCCACGAGCCACACCAGCTGGTCGAGGGGCAGCTCGAGCAGCCCGGCGAGCGCGGGCAGGTCGGCCACGTCGGGGACAGGCCAACGGCGCCGGCCTGTCGCCGCCGCGACCGTCGGCACGGTGACGATCCGCAGCGCCCTGCCCCGGTGGGCACGCGCGGCGTGCTCCAGGAGCGGTGTCTCACGGACCAGGAAGCGGCTGAGCGCGTACGGGCGGTCCGTCGGGGCGGAGCGATGGTGCTGGAGGACCACGTCGACCATCGGACCGAGCCAGCGCGGCCGTCGGCCGAGCGCGGTGGCCGCCGAGCCGACGAGCGCGGGCCTGGTCCAGGAGCCGGCGGCCAGGAACGCCCAGGCCAGACCCCGGGCGAGACCCTCGTCGGGGTCGTGCGTCACCGGACCTGCACGTCGGGGTGTGGCGGCGACGCCGGACGACCAGTCCTGCACGAGCGGGTGCCGAGCCGCGCGGAGCGCGGTCTCGCACCTGCGGACCTGCTGCGAGGTGGACCTGCTACTACCCGAGGGAGCCTCGGGCACCGATCCCGCCGGAGCGGGCTCGTGATCTCGCCGTCGTCGCCGACCACCTCACGAGTGTGACCCACGGACGTAGCGCTCTCACCCACGGTGCGGCTGGAGACGGACGCACCCACCGGTCCGACGACCTGGGTCGTCGGACCGGTGGGGCGGTGCAAGACCTCGCTCAGCGAACCGTCACGGCGATGCTCCGCGAACCCACGACCGTGACCTTCTGACGCACCTTCGAGGTCACCGCCGCGCTGGCCCCGGTGCCCTCGTCGGGCTCCTCGGAGTCGTCGAACGACAGCTGGGCGAGCAGGTCGTCGTTGCGCGGGGCCTTCTTGATCTCGGAGATCACGTCGTCGAGCGAGCCCTCCTGCCCGTTCTCGCAGCCGCTGCCCTCGAGCAGGCAGGCGGAGTCGTCCGAACCGTCCTCGCCGTCCGGGTCGCCCCCGGTCGAGAGGCCGCCGACGGCGCTCAGCAGACCGCTCTGGCCCGACGCACCCTTGGGGACCTTCAGATCGGCGACCGCCGTGACCGTCGAGGTGCTCCGGTAGCGCTTCATGGTCACGCGGACCTTGAGCTTGGCGCCCGCCTTGACCTTGAGCGTCTTCGGCGTCTTGTAGGAGCCGCCGTTCACCGCCACCTCGACCTTCACGACGTGGAGCTGGTCGTAAGAGGTCGTCACGTCCGCGGCGAGGTCGACCGAGGAGATCGTCACGGGCTCGAAGTCGTTGTTGACCAGGGAGTCCACGGCGTACGCGACCTCGAAGGCCGGGTCCTCGGTGAGGTCGTAGCGGGAGGCCCAGCGGTTGGAGCGCTCGATCGTGAAGGCCTTGCCGCCGGCCCGCGTGCCCTTGATCGTCCACCGCGTCGACGCGCGCCCGTCGCCGGACTCGTCGAAGACGCGGTCGAGGTTGGCCAGCGACCCGTACGCGGCGACCTCGGCCAGGTAGGACTGGTCGGTCACCTGGGTCGCCCCGGTGCGCGCGCGCCCGTTGTCGAGGTTGCGCACCGTCGTCGTCACGGGGGTCGTGGTCGGCGTCGAGGTGAGGTCGGCGCGGATGCCCACGGTGCGGTCCTGGTCGAGGGTGCCGAACAGCGGACCGAGGTTGGCCTGCTTGAACGACCCGGTCGTGTCGTCCTTGACGATCGCCAGGGAGTCGGCGTCGTTCGCGCCGAAGGTGGTGGCCCCGGCCCCCGTGAGCGGGTGGCCGAAGGCCAGCGCGCGGTCCCCGCACACGTACGTCGTGGTGCCGGTGCCCGCGAACGTGACGTCGCCGTAGGCCACGGCCCCGGCGAAGTTGCCGCCGGCGACCGGGCGGGACGTCGGCGCGACGCCGGCGGCAGGCGCAGCCGCACGGCCGGCGGCGTGGACCGACAGCGGCAGCCCGGCACCCTTGACGTCGCCCTGCAGCCGCTCCAGCCGGTCGGAGCGCAGCCCGCTGACGCCGAGCGGCGTCGGGACCGGGCTCAGCGAACCGCGAGGGGCCGCCACCCGGGCCTCCGAGGCGAGGGCGGCCCGCGTGGTCGAGGTGAGCGGGACCTTCGCCCTCAACGCGTCCGGCGCGTCGCCCGCATTCAGGTCGGAGAGCATGTCCGCGGCCGGCGTCATGCCGCCCAGCGGGGACGGGGCCAGGGTGAAGCCGTACGAGACCGCCCCCACGAGCTGACCGTCGACGTAGACCGGCGAGCCGGACATCCCCGCCCAGATGCCGCCGCCCTGGTCGACGACGTGCTGGCCGGGGAGGTCGAAGACCTTGATCATGACCAGGTCGCGACCCGGGGCGATGCCGTCGGTGATCACACCCAGGACGTCGACGCCGAACGGCTGCGGGGTGCTCCCGGTGACGACGGTCCAGCCCGTCCCGGTGGTGCCCGCACGCACCGACGCGGTCGGCGCGACCGTGGGGCAGTCAGCCGGTGGCGCGACCGCCGGTGCCGCCGACGCCGACGGCGCCAGTCCCCCGGTCAGCGCGCCCACCAGCACGGCCACCGAACCCATGGCGATCTTCGCCCTTGCTCTGCTCATCGTTCCCCCCGAGGTCGTCCTGCTCTGGCAGGAGCCATCCGATCACACCTGTGACGGGCCTGAGAGGATACTGATACGAAAGTCGCTCCAATAGCAGCCCCGCGGGTGACACGGTCCGCGGCTCGTTCGACCTCTCAGCCGCGACGGGGGTCAGTAGCCGCCCGACCCGCCGGTCATCCCACCCCCGCTGCTCGAGGAGTCGTTGAAGGTCGTCGACGCGTCGGACCCACCCGTCCCGAAGCCCGTGCCGAACCCTCCCGCCCCGAACACCCCGGCCGTGCCCTCGGACGCCCCTCGCCGGTCCGACGACGACGCGATGAGGGAGCCGAGCAGGTAGGGCGCCATCGAAGGGTCGCGCCCTCCGGACCCGGCCACGAGGCGGTGCTTCGACCAGTCCGACATGCCCCGGCCGACCGTGAGCGCCGCCTCCTGGGCGAAGCGTCGGATCTCGGTGTTCAGGGCCTGGGCCTCGCGCACCCCGGCGGTCGGGCGGACCACCGACGCGCGGACGGACGCGTCGAGGGCGGCGGCGCGTGACCGGAACGCCTCCGCCTCCGTCTGCACCCGGGCGAGCCGCCGGCTCGGCCGCGCGCTCTCGAGGTCCTCGACGCTGCCGAGGAAGGCCGCGAGCGGGGCGTCGACCAGACGGTCGAGCTCGGCCGCCCAGCGCTGCTCCCAGCCGTCCTCGCGCGCCCAGAACCGCGCGTCGTCCACCCAGGCCGTCAGGGTCGCCCGTGGTGCGAGGAGCGCCGTGATCCGGGCGTGCTCCACTGGGTCCACGCGCTGGGCCAGCGTGGGACCGGACGCCGCGAGCGTCTCCAGCGCGACGATCGAGCTGTCCGGGTCGTAGGTCCAGGCCGCTCGTCCCGACCGGTCCCGAGGCGGGTCGGGGTAGCCGGTCATCTGCACCTGCTCGACGGCGTCACGCCACTGCCGCAACGCGGCGGCGACGACGGCGGGCTCGGGCGTCCACGCCAACAGCTCCGCCCGGCGCCGGCGCCGTCGCCTCACCGCGGCCACGGCGAACGGGACGCCGACCAGCGCCGCCACCCCCGTGATCGCCCCGAGGACCCGTCCGGCAGGCACGGACGAGCCGCTACCGGCCGAGGTCGGGTCCTCCTCGGGGTAGGTCGGGTAGGGGTCCTGGTCGTCGCTCGTGCCGGGCTCGTCGCTGCCCGAGGACGACGCCTCCGCCGTCACGGCCAGGGCCTTGCGCGCGCCGCCGACCGCGACCTTCTCCCACCGCCCGGCCCGCGCGTCGCCACGGACGGCGTCCACGACCTCCTCGACCCCGTCGGCGTCGAGGTCGACGTCGTCGCCCGCGTACACCCCGACCTGCCGGACGCCGGGCGAGACCGCGACCAGGATCAGCCCGTCGCGCAGCCCGTCGCCGCCTCCGTCGAGGACGGTCTGGTCGTCGTGCTCCTGGAGGTAGGTGAGCACGTCGTCGTCGTAGGTGTCCTTGTGCACGTCGGCGTCGCCGCCGGTGGTCAGGACCGCGACCTCGACGCCCGTCCTGTTGCGCAGGGCGTTGATGTCCTTCACGACCTGCCGGTCGTCGAGGATGCGGCCGTCGTCGAGGATCAGCGAGGCCCGCGTCGTGGGTGACGCGGCGAGCGCGTTCCCGGCCGGCACGACGAGGACCAGCACGGCGGCCGTGACCGCGCCGGCAGCCCGGACGACCCGGACAGCTCGGGCGGCCCCGCGAGCGCGGACAGCTCGGTGACGCATGACCATCTGGGGCTCCTCGTCGTGCTCCCGGGGCTGCTCAGGCTAAGCATGGAGCAGGTCGTCCCGGGCGCTCCTCGGCACGCGGAGTGGCGGCTGTCGCGGACCGGAGCGGTCTGGCAGGGTCACCCCGGTGACGACGCGTACGACCGACGCCGGGCTCCGCATCGCCGACCTCGACCGGGAGGCGTGCGTGGAGCAGCTGCAGCAGCACTTCGTCGCAGGACGGCTCGACCGGGCGGAGCTCGAGGAGCGGGTCGGGCAGGCGCTCGTCGCCCGGAGCCGCGGTCAGCTCGACGCGCTCGTCGCGGACTGCGAGGCCCTGCCCGTGCCCGTCCCCGTCGCACCCGCCAGGACGCCGCGGAGGCGGCTGCGGGCCGTGGTCGCCGGCGTGGTCAGCACGGTCGCGCTGGGCGGCGTAGTGGTCCTGAACGCACCGGGCGTCCCCGCACCCGCGCCCCCGGCCTGCGTCTCGACCGGCGTCCCGGCACCGGCGACCGACGACTGCCCGGCCATGACGCCGGAGCAGGAGCAGGTCGTCCAGGACGCGCAGGACGCCGCACGAGCCGCCGAGGAGGTCGCCGCGCTGTCGGACGCGACGGTCGACCGCCGCCTCGACGCCCTGCGCGAGCAGGCGCGCACCGCGTCACAGCGGGCCCAGCAGGCCGTGGACGACGCCGAGGTGGTCATGGCGACCTCGGGCGGCGGGCTCGACCGTCAGCGGCTCGAGGAGCCGGTCCGGCAGGCCCGGTCCGCGGCCGCCGACGCTGCCCGCGTCCTCGCCGAGGCGCAGCGGGTCGCCGACCGCTGAGCAGCAGGTGCGGCCCCTGGGCGGTCGCGTCGCCCTAGGATCGCCGCATGGCGCAGGTCGGGGCAGTCGTACGGCGGGGCGAGGAGTTCGGGGTCGTGACGGCCGTCGACGCGCACAAGTTCGACGTCGTCGAGGTCGAGTGGGACGACGGCACGACCGAGTGGGTCAAGGTCGCCGACCTGGAGTGGATCGTCTCGCGGGAGTGACCGCCCTCGGCTGACGCTCGACCGCGTCGGGTGCTCAGGCGGTCCTGGCGCCCGGGGCCTCCGACGGCCGACGCGGCCCCCACCGGGTCGTGATGACCTTGGCGGAGGCCAGGGCGACGGCGAAGGCCACGGCCGCGGCCACGGCGCTGGGCGGGGCGAGGAGCACCCTCAGCACCGCGGCGACGGCGAGGATCGCGACCGCGGCGGCGAGGCCGGCCGCGAACCACGCCAGCCGTACGCCTCGACGGGCGACCGCCAGGTGCACGAGCACCGCCGCCAGCGCGGCCGGCAGGGCGACGAGCGCTCCGACGCCCGCGGCGAACGCCACGCTCGTCCAATCGCGGTAGACCGCGTCGCTGCCCTGGACGCCGGCACCGAGCAGCGCCCCACCCACGGCGCCGGCGAGCAGACCTCGGACGACGACGGACCCTGGCTCGCGCGGCTCACGACCCGGGGGCGTCTGCGTCCACCACGTCCGTGCCCGACTCCCGGTCATGGCCGAAGTAGACCAGGTCGAGCGAGCTCGTGTCCCGGGCGAGCCTGTCCTCGTGACCAGGCCCGAGGTGTCGTCGACAGCGCCGTGCACCCGGGACGGCGAGGACGGGTGGTGGGACGATCCGAGCATGGGTGATGAGGTCCCGCCGACGCTCCTCCGCGCCCTGCACCAGGTCGGCGTCGGGCTGCTGTCAGGACACCTCGACGTCGCGACCGCGGTCCAGCTGGCCGAGGAGCTGGTCGCCGCCGGTCGGACCGACCAGCCGACGGTCGCAGCCGCGTGCCTGCCGCGGGGAGCCACCCGCAGGGATGCGGAGCCGGTGGTGCGGGAGATGCTGACCGCGTACGGCATCCGCGTGCCGGTGGACCCGACAGAGGACGACACCTTCGGAGCGGCCGCGGTCGCGTTCGGCTGGTGGGGTCTGCCGCTGTCGGAGTTCGTCGCCACCTTCGTCGACCGGCTCCCGCGCCGGCTCGAGCAGGGAGCGCTGGACCGCGACGTCCTCGCGCTCCTCGAGTATCGCGAGCACCTGCCCTGGGTCCTCGGCCCGGAGCGTGGGCGGACCGAGACCCGGCTCAGGGAGATGGTTCGCGCGGCGTTCCCGCTGCCGGGAGGCTGAGCCGGGCCTGGGCCTCGCGCCGGGCGCCGGCGAGGGCGCTGTGCGAGTCGAGGGTGGACAGGTGGGTGGGACCGAGGACCCGCAGGCGGTTCGCGAGGTTCCACTCGTGCAGGGCGACGGCCCGGTCGAGGTCACCGACGGCGCGGTAGGCGTCGGCGAGCGCGTGGCGACCGTCCAGGGTGCCGGGGTCATCAGGCCCCAGGAGCCGTACGCGGTCGGCGAGGCTCTGCTCGTAGAGCGGGAGGGCCCTCCCGAGGTCGCGGACGGCGAAGCAGGCGTTGGCCAGGGCGTTCCTGGTGACCGCCGTGTCGGGGTCGTCGGCACCGAGGACGCGTTCGCGACCGGCGAGGCACTGCTCGTAGAGGGGTAGGGCGCGGGCGAGGTCGTCGCAGGCGTCGTGGGCGCGGGCGAGCGCGAACCGCGCGGCGAGGGTGTCGGGGTGGTCAGGACCGAGCTCCTGCTCGCGCTCGGCGAGCTGTCGCTCGGGGAGGAGGGTCGACAGCGAGTCCGGCACCTCGAGGCTGTCGTAGAAGTACTGGTCGAGGTCGATCTCGGCGTTGGCGCGGACCAGCCAGCGCATGGCCCCCACCCGGAGCTGGATGCCCTGCGACATCGAGTCGTCGCTGCCGTGCACCTCCTGCACGACCGACAGGGTGACGTCGCACTCGTCGGCCGGCAGGCGGCCGAGCCGTCGGGCCAGGTCGTCGCCGAGCGCGACCACCGACCTCGAGAGGCCCTCGTCCCCGCTCCCGGGCCACTCAGCGTCCACGGGCACGGCGATGGCCCAGCCGTTGTACCTGGCGATGCGGCCCAGGGAGCCGTGAGGCTCCCCCCTTGGTCCGGGTCCGGTCCGGCGCCCGGCCCAGGGCCCGGGTGAGGTCCTCCGGGGACCAGGACCGGCTGTCGACCGCCAGCTCGACCTTCAGGATGGTGCTGTCTCCTCACGACGTCGGACGGCGAGGCAACCACACCCGGCCAGGGGCTGTCGACGGCTTTCCGCCGAGGGGTCGTACGACCCGTACCGTCGGTGTGTGCCAGTCACCCAGCTCGCCGGTCTCGCCGTCCGCACGTGGGGTGACGTCGAGCCCGAGGAACCGACCGTCCTCGCCCTGCACGGGCTGACCAGCACCTCCGCGGTGTGGGACGACCTCGCCACCCGCCTGCGCCTCGTCCCCGTGGTGGCACCCGACCTCCCTGGTCGCGGCGGGTCGGTCGACGTCCCGGCCGCCGCGGGCCTGAGCGGCCCGGCCGACACGGTCGTCCGGGCCGTCGACGCGGAGGGCCTGCGCCGGGTCGTCGTGGTCGGGCACTCGATGGGCGCGTTCCTCGCCCCGCTGGTCGCGCAGCGGCTCGGCGAGCGCATCGAGGCGGTGGTCCTGCTCGACGGCGGCGTCCCGCCCGCACGCTCGCTCCTGCTCCGCCCCCTGGTCGTGCGCGCGCTGTTCTCCGTCCAGATGCGCCGCGTGGTCCGGACCTGGTCCGACGTCGACGCCTACACACGGGTGGCCGAGGGCGGGGCCGCGGACGACCGGCCCGACCTGCACGCCGGCTTCCGGGCCTGGTCCGACGCCGTCCTCGCCCCGCACGGAGACGGCGTCCGACCTCGTCTCGACCCCCGCCGGATCGTCGCCGACGCCGTCGACAGCCTCACCCGCCCGGCCCACCTGCCCGAGCTGGCAAGCGGCTCCACTCCCGTGCACCTCCTGGCCGCCGCACGTGGGGCCGACGACAGCAAGCCCGCCTTCCTCTCCGACGCCGCCGTCGCCGCTGGGCAGGCGGTCCTGCCACGACTGACCTGGCAGCGCGTGGACGCCAACCACGCGACGCTGCTCTTCGACCCCGCGCCCGCGGCCGTCGTCGCCGGTCTGCTCGGGAATTGAGGCGGGCGACCACGACGGGCTCCTGGCCCCGGTCGGCCGACGCTGCCGCTCGACGTCCGCCTCTCCTTCACCACCGGAGCTCGGCCTGGGCCAGCAGGTCACTCCCCCGGCGGGATGGACGGACCGCCGGTCGGGAACCCGCTCGGCGGCTTGCCGTTGCCCGGTCCCCCGCCCGTGGAGCCGCCGCCGGAGCCGCCCGAGGGGGTCGTCGTCGTGTCGACGCCGACCGTGAGCGACACCGCGTACCCCTTCGCCACCGACCCGCTGACCGTGGCGAGCTGGTGCGCGCCCGAGTCGTCGCCGAAGACGTTGTCGTCGGCGAGGCTGACCTGGGCCAGGTTGGCGACCGAGGCGGAGTAGCCCTCGGTCGCGTACACGGCGTCGCACAGGTCCTTGGGCAGCGCGACCTGCGAGGTGGCGATCGCCTTCGTCGAGTCCG
>Ga0325401_1008104_pt1 | contig 10219 bp, 6 predicted proteins | sample PopdelMetagenome_FD_205666 | JGI IMG/M metagenome (GOLD analysis project Ga0325401, IMG submission 205666) | Populus deltoides microbial communities from Bellville, Georgia, United States - Xylem-PdKOR-R2 | ecosystem: Host-associated > Plants > Phyllosphere > Stem > Wood/Secondary xylem | place...
TCTAAACAATTTTTCTATCACATTTTTCGTCTTCTTGTCTAGTTTTTCTATAAGGAGAGATATCATGAATCCGGATTATAATATAAACATTTTCGAATCAAAATGCGTTTGATTGTGTTTGGCTATACATATATATAGCCGTGCCTGAAGAATCATTCTTTCATTGTCGATTAAGAAGTAATTAAATCCTACCAGTGGAATCATGAATTCTTTAGAGGCGGTGGAAAATTATATAGTTTCTAAATTGAAATTTCTGACATATAAATATTACAGTCATTAAACTTGTCGGTGTATTCACAATTCGAAAAAAAAATATAATCTGCTTATTATTTTCTACAGCATTTATTAAATTCAGGTAGGAGCTCCACCGTGCTCGTGACATTGTCGGGGAATCAATTAGGTTTTCTTAAGATTGTCACAACCCTAAGCCTCCATTTTCCAGGAGGCTTCGGTGAAGTCTGCTGGTCTCCATAGTTGCCTACTCCTTCAAACAGCACAAATCAACTACCAATATCAAATAAATTAAGACCACTAACAAAATTAGATTTCAAACCAAAATCCTTAATTGCTATCCTCTTGTATTTTTTTTATTTTTTTTCAACATTAAGTACGTCGACTATTTTAGTTCTTTGTAGATCTCATTACAAATTTTTGAATATCTTGATCACATATGTGTGCTAGACTTGAGCTTCCAAATTAACTTGTAATTAGATTGAACTATTGGTGCTTTTTGGAAACATGTTTGAAGTGAAGCTGTGTTTTTTAAAAATTTGATTTTTTTTTTATGTTTTTAGATTATTCTAATATTTTAATGTCAAAAATAATTTGTAAAATAAAAAATATTATTTGAATATATTTTGAAGTAAAACACCACCTTCTTAAACTATCACTCTGCAGCAGGTTTTGTTGGTGTTATTTATTATTGATTAAATAATCTCGTGAACTTCACTAAATCGAGCTAGAGAAAGAAAATTGCCATAATCAATCAAGCACAATATCGCCTACGAAACGAAATCTCCATTTCCTGATTTCGTGCATTTAAACTTTTAGTTGTTCTTCGAGCAATGTATATAGGAGCTGATAAGATATTAGGCATGCAGCTTTTTTTGTTTTGTTTTGTGGTGCTGGCACTAAACTAGTCACAAAGAAATTAAAAAGAAATGCACTTAACTTATTTAATACAGGGGCGCACCAGCAGTTGCGTCATTTTCATGGAAATTTTAGTAAATATAGAAAAATTATTATTCCCGCGTAAGAAATTCTACGTAAATTCTGGGCACCGAATTCCTATAAATATCAGGTCCTCCCCTCCACCTAATTTTCAAAAGCTGAAGCCTTTTGGAACCACTTTTCCATTGATCGATGTACTTTTCCCTCCTATTTCTCAATCTCTTTTTCAGTTCCCAATAACATTTTAAATACTGTTTATCCATTGAAATCGTGTTGTTTCTTGCACTTCAAACTATGGGAAATTGCATAAGGTCAAGCAAAATGAGGCAACATGAAGAGGATGATAACATGGAGGAGCTGCATCAAGAAAAGAAAGAAACAAGGATTGTGAAGGAAAGTGGCGGTTTCGAGAAAGGTGCAAGCCTTAAGGTTAAGATATTGCTTACGAAGGAGGAGCTAGAGTGGTTAACGTTTCAGCTAAAGGTCAACGGAGGAAGGAAGCTAGAAGATGTTTTGGGAGAGATAGAGAGAGGGAGAATGAAAGTTAAAACATGGAAACCCTCTTTGGAGAGTATCGTGGAAACTCCTGAAGGGCTCGAAACAGAGAGACGAGCCCTTTGAGGAGGAAATTACCATTCTCTTTCCTTTTTCAGTCCTCTCATGTGAGGTTTTTCTTTGGGATCATGACCCAATTCCCAAATATACATGTCATTACGCGTTTGCTAATTACCAAGAGTTATTAGATGTTAATGATATTCTTGTACTTTTTAGATTCCATTGTATCATTTTTTGCAAAATTGATCTGAGCCGACTTAAGAAAATAAAATGATGAACATGCCAAATGGGTGTGTTTGATAATAAGTTTTACGAGCTTGACCGATCAATCATGGTATAAAACACTCCCTAATTCTTAAGAACACATACTGTGATCTGCACTCTTCTTCTTTCAAACCTTTTCTCTGTATCGCAAGAAGAGGCGTGCGTCTTTGGCATTACTAGCTCACAATATTAATATATTAACACCTAATTAAAAGATTAATTAGCAAAATTACTTACTTTTGTTTTCGGCTCCAATGATCATTTCAAACAAAAAGTATTCTTACACACACACATGCTTCCCTGGTTAAGTTGTCTGGGCTTATGGTCTCCGGAGAAGAATCGAAATTTGAAGTTTTCCGATTAAAAATAGGCCTCTGCATACCAATCATGGAGCCATCACAAATAACTGGTTTCTGAAAGTGGAAGACTAAATCAAAACATACTTCTAGTCATCAGGGTTCCGACAAAAATAAGCACCTAATTCTGACCATCTCTTGCTGCTTGGTGTCACAAGTATACAGTTTCTTTCCAGCTTTAGATACAAGTGATGAATAGGATGTTTTGGAAGTATTTTTATTAAAATAATATATTTTTTATTTTTTTATTTTTTTATTTCAAGACATCAAAAACAATATAAAAAAAAGTAAAAATCAATTTTTTTTCATTCACGGTCTTCCATTCACTGCAGTTTTTTAGAATTAATAATTTGGACAGCGCATCGGGGTTCTGTAGGCATTTCTATATACCTTTTATTTGATTTATTATACTTTCCTAGAATAAAGGACTAATAGTGAGGTGGTTTTTGTCATCCACAAAATCATCAACAAAAAGAACTCCCGGAATGAATTGGTCAAATATCATCTTTCAAACTTCAAAGTCCTTGTTCCAAGAAACTCTATGATCATACATTTAGACAATAAAAAACATATTTGTTCGCTTTATATGCACCGCATACATTTGTAAAATCAATGATTTTTAATTTTTCACGGGAATAATTACAAAATTCAAAAGTATTCTTAGCTCTTAAAGCTTCATGCTGCAAACTAACTAATGCTAGCTATGATCCACCATCGTGGACGACAATTTCTGTGCTACCCTATTGTGGATCCACCGTTAAGGAGTTTATATACATGTATGATAGCAGCAATCACTAGATTCTTCCTTTTGTGGCTTTTCATTCCATTAAGGAAACTGGTACATGTAGTTCAAAGTTCAAACTACTCTTCTTCAGGGATGCTATGAAGCACACCACCATATCCACCATTAGAGGACACAACAGTGCTAATACGATTAACAGGAAGTTGGACAAGTTCATGTGCGACATCTTTGAATTCAAGAAGCCCCCCTTCTTTGCACTTGGCCATTAATCGAGCTGCTTCTTCTTTTGTCATCCTAACTTTCACTCTGATCACATCTTTTTCTTGCACGCTGCTGGCATACCCTCTTTTCTCAAAATTCTTCCTCGCGTCTTCTTCTTTAATTGCCAAGCAATTGCCACCTTTCTTTAACTTCTTTGGTGATATCTTCTTGCTCAACTCATCTCTATATATCAAATTTGTTCCGTTGCTTCCCCTGGTGCCTTTTTTAGTGTCATACAGCATGCTATTTAAATAAGAGATTGAAGAGGTAAACATTTTGAGACAGGAAAAAGTAGCTAGCACAAGAGGAAAAGAGAGATGTTTTGTGGCAGTTGAAACTAAGGGTGGAGTGTATTTATACTGAAGGGTGACGGGCTAGTCAAATAGAGGATGGAGTGTTTTATGGGGCACAAGTGTGATTAATTTGATGCAAAAGAAGTAATGTACACATGAAGACTGGAACGTAGAAAAGACAAGTGGATGACTGGACCGTCAAGCATACGATATGGAAAAGTATTTGCAATGTCCCTCAGTCAAAGCATTGAAGTGATGATATATGATCAAATTAATCAGTACACAGTGGAGCCCGTAAGAGAAGAAAACTTTTAAGCATCTTTGAAAAGGTCATTACCTTTTATTTGATTGGAGATCATAAGGTCATGACAGTTAACTTTGTGACGAGGTAATTAAATTACAGCTTTCCAAGACAGTCGATACGAGAAAACTTAAGAATGTCTCTTTTGAGTTCGAGTTCGAGTTTGTTAATTTCGAGCAGGCGTTTTCTCGTGAAATGGTAGCCAGGGTTCTTTCTTCCTTTGTTGCAGAAATGGCAGATGCACGCTGCTTTTCTATGGGATAAATTATTTGTCTTGGCTGTGGAAACTAGTAACCTCATACTATATAGGTATGGGGATTCATCAATAAGCATTCGATCAAGTGGCCAGGATAGAGATCGGAGACAACTGAAGTGATGGGATTTTTTCTTCTTCAAATATTAACTAATTAATAAAATTAATCATGCCAACATCCGTTTGGTGTTGTGGTCGAGACATTCCTTTTTCCCGTTCAATATTTCGATCTGATGAATCTTACAATAGATGAGTGTTAGTGTCAATTAAACCCTTAATTAATATGATCCAACGTAATGACGAGAGACTCAAGCTACGTTATATACTGTTTAGGAGCAAGCCAGTTGTAAATAGCTAGCCTTTTCACACCATTAGTTTTTTTTATAACAAAGGGTAAAATCAAATCAAATATCGTGCCCCAAACTACAAGTTAATTTCTTACTTTATTAAAAAAAAAAAAAAATCCTTTTGACCTTCTTAGCTATTCTTCTGACGGGAAACATTACATGTCACCAGTTATAGTGTTCAAAACATCCAACCACAGCAAAACAAAAGAACAATCAGTTGAAGTCATGTTCCTTGCAAAGATGAAAATAAGACTCGGACTTGTTCTTGAAATTGACGTTGTTCGATCGATGAAGTCATAAAACGCGTTTTGGCTAATTAAGGACTAATACTTGAGGGCAACCAGGTGAAATCAATCAGCATCCTAGTTGAACGGTCCCTTTCTTTGAATCGTTTTACAGGTTGCCATGTTATACGTTACGATTTTCCAGACTTTTACGTGAATTGCATTAGGAAAGAACAGAGTTTCTGGTATACTTGGTGCTACTGAAAGTGAAACCCATCCCAAAATTTCAAACCACAAAAGTCGTGAAATACCCATTTTCACAAAGAAAACATATCATAAAACCCCAAAATACGCCTTGACTTAGACGGCAGGCTTTTCAAAGCACAAAAGCCGCGAAAAAAAAACCATTTCCACAGAATTTACGGTTTTCGCACCATCAATAGGCCCAACAAGGTATGTTTTGGCATTCCGGCCTACTTTAGGCTTTTTTTGGTCCTCATGATATGTCTGGACATATCAATATGGAAACTATAAGTTTTATGAAAATGGATCTTTCTTAACTTTTATGCTTTTAAAAGTCTACTTGCCAACTTCATGTATTTTTTGCTCATTTCTTTTCTAAAAAGATTTTACTTTTCTCTTCGGTGTTCAAGTTTTGGTAGTAACAACGTAAAAGAATCTTTATGCTACATAAACTGAAAATGCTTTAATGACTACTAGTAGCTTTGATAATTAAGAATCTTTCATTTTCTAAGTTATTTTGGCATATTTGTTGTTTATATATAAATATATACAATTTTTCTTTTCTTTTTAGGAGGTTTTTTTTTTTTTTTACTTTATTGTTGTAATATCGTTGTTGTTGTTAGCTAATAAGTTGGCCTGGTTATTTATATAACATATAACAACAATATTGTTTGTTGATTGATAAGGTAGCTTGAATGAAATTTAGAATACATCATACATACTAGATGAAAATTGTAAACCAAATTTAAAAAAAAATCATATTCACCTTAATTTGTTCTTCATATGAAAAAAACATAATTAAATTTTTTAAGTTTTTCAAATGTTTTTTAATTTTGTTTTTTAACTCGATGGACGTATAATGATTATCTTTATCATGTTAAATAAATTATTGATTGTATATATTAATTTGTTCTGAAATGTTTTAGGTTCATTTGAGCATTTGTTGGAAGGATACAATCTTGTTATTGCCTAAGCTTTACAAAGATCAAATATCAATTTATATCAGATATTTTGATAGCGTTGGCTTACTTCTCTATTCCAACCAAGCTTGAGTTTAGGTTTATTGTAAAATAATAGTTTGGGTTGGAAAATATTTTTTTTCCCAACTAAAATTTGGACTTAAGCCTGGTCTATAAAGAATTAACCCATTGTTTGTCCAATCTAGCCCATAAATATTAACAGTCTCTTCCAAAAGCTTTTAATGTAAATTTAAATATATTTTTCAGCTTAAAAAATATAAATTTATAGACACTATGTTTCAATTTAATTCTTGATTTATAGTGGCTAATCAAAGGTTGATAATATAAGAATTAATTTTTTAACTTTTTAGCTTCTAAAATCCACAATGAAAAAAAGGGTTGAAGGAAAAGTTTCCAATAATGTTTTTTAGATTTGTATGCACTCTTTCTCACCTTATATTTTTTGGTTTTCTTCTTTTTTTATGCTTCGATTTTCCTCTCAAATCTAGAGCTTAGGTTCATCTTGTTGAGAGATATTTGGTTTATCTTCCTCCTGGAAGTAAACTATTAGGCCATAAATGAATCTTCAAAAGAAAGATGAAAGTCGATGGCACTATTGACAAATATAAAACTAGACTCATTGTTAAAAGTTTTAGACAACAAAAAGTGTGGACTACTTTGACATATATTCATATATATGAAGAATAACTTTTATACGATCATTAATGGTCATTGCATTTATTATCAAGCTTGAAATACATCAAATGAATGTAAAATAACTTTATTAAATGGTGACCTTGATGAGGAGGTTTACATGGAACAACCAAAGGGGTTTATTATCCATGGATAAGAAAAGAATTGTAAGCTTATCAAATCACTTTATGATTTGAAACAAGCACCTAAATAATGACATTAAAAATTTGACAAGATTACGTTGTTAAATGAGTTCAAAATCAACAAAATTGATAAATGTGTTTATGTGAAAAAATATAGATAAAATTTATGTCATTGTATGTCTTTATGTTGACAATATGCTTATTCTGGACAGTAATAATCGCATGTTCAAGTCTACTATGAAAATGTTAACTAAACAAGTTTGACATGAAAAACTTGGATGTTATAGATGTTATACTAGGAATAAAAACTTTTAGGACATCTAATGGATTGGCATTATCACAATCTTATTATGTTGAGAAAGTTCTTAATAAATTTTATAAAGGAGAAAATAGCATTGTGAAAACACCAAAGGACATAAGTGTTTATTTGTTCAAAAATAAAAGCAAAGGAATAGACAAATTAGACTATTCTTGGATAATTATGAGCTTGATATATGTTATAAAATGTACAAGACCTGATATTGCTTACTCATTTAACAAACTGAGTAGATTTACAGGTAATTCAAGTACAGATCAATGAAAAACAATGCGAAGGGTACTCAGATATTAAAGGTACACTTTAGACCATGGGTTACATTATACTAGTTACTCGGTTGTACTTGAAAGGTATAATGATGCCAATTAAATATCTAACATTAAGGATTTAAAATCCACTAGTGGATATGTCTTCACACTTGATGAAGCAGCTGTGTCATGAAAATTCTCTAAACAAACATTTATCGTAAGATCCAAGATTGAATCAGAGTTTATTACTCTTAATAAAGCTAAAGAAGAATCTAAATGACTTTGAAATTTCTCAAATGATATTTAATATTAGCCAAAACCAATGCCAGCTATTTGTGTTCATTACGACAATCAGTCAGTAATTGAAAGGGTACAAAGTAATATGTATAATGGTAGGTTTAGACATATAAATCATAGATATAATACCATTAAAAACTCTCTCGAATATAATTATTTATATTAACTATGTAAAGTCAAATAAAAACATTATGGATCCGTTAACCAAAGGTTTATTGAGGAAGCTTGTGGATAATTCATTTAGGGTAATGGGCTTAAAGCCTTTAAAAAATGAAAGAGTATAATGATGATAATCATATCTAATTGATTGGAGATCTCAAAATCTAGGTTCAAATGAAAAACTAAGTCATGTAATATTTTTTGAAGCACCAGGAAATTACAGTTTCTTATTTATTCCTATGATAAAACAAGTGTTAGCTGTAGCGTGATAAAAGGTGAGGTGAATCCTTAATGATTTTCATATTTTGGTACACAAAGTGGAGTATAACATAATACTCTTAATGAAAGATCATTTATATGAGTGAGAAATGTGGTCGTTCTTTAAGAATTTTGATAAAGGTTGAATTCTCTAAAGAACTAATGAATCTAAGTGTTGTTCAAGGCCAAAATGAACATAATAGTAAGAACCAAAATAATTATGTGAATACTATCATCTTTGTTTACACAAAAGATTGAATAGTTCAAGACATCACGTTTACTATTTAGCCGAGTAAATCTGATAATATTTCACTAAGAAATATTCAAAGTTAAAAGTTACATATCTTGAAATATTAATTTGTCAAGTCAGTATCTCTGAACAAATCTTTGAGTTGTTTTCAAACCGGTGAAACAATTTTCATTCATGTGGGCGATTATTGAAATTTTGATTAACTAACATGATTTAGTTAAATTATAGGTGAATGAGAAATTAATTTCAAAGAACCCTTGGTTTTCACACTCAAATAACCCTTGGTTTTTCTAGATTTAATTCTTAATTTATGGTGGCTAATCAAATGTTGATAATGGTTGGAATTAATTCTTATTAATTGTTCAAACTTTTAGGTTCCAAAATTCACTATAAAAACGAGGGAGAAAGAAAAGTTTATAACTTGAGTTTTTCATATTTCTTCATACTTTCCCACCTCATTTTCAGTGTTTTCATTATCTTTTAAGCTTTGATTTTTTTCTCTCCCAAACCTAGAGTTTAGGTTCATACTTTGTTGAGAGATATTTGAGTTTTTTTATTTTGGTTCAAAGACCTTGTTTAAAAGTATATCTAAACCAAAATGATGTTGTTAGAATCTTGTGAAGCATATTGCAAACATTTTAAATGCACAAGTGATGAAGAATATAGCTTTAAGGACAAAGGATTCATCATTTACTATAACAAGAGTTTTATTAATTTAAAATGCTTTAATAAGTAAGGGTCATTCTTTGTTTTAATTTAAGCATTGTTATTTATATTATAAATATACGTGCTAGGAATTTGAACTTACATATATTGTAAGTTTTAATATATACTTAGTATGCATGCTATTATTCCTTTTATTACATTTATGTTGAAAACATGATTATCTTGAATTTGTGTTTTCTTGCATGTTTATAAATTTAAAATTGTATGCACTCTAAACTTACCTTGAACGATTTTTTTATGTTTTGTATGCTTCTATTATGATAAACTAAATATTATTACTCACTAGTCTAATATAATATAACATGTTTTGACAACAAAATATACTAAAATTATGTATTAAAACGTGATTAAATCAGAGATTAAGAGTTCATTTATTAACACAATGCACCACAGAAGTAAATGAGCCATAAATTGTCATTTTAGAATAGATATACATCACATGGATTCTTTTATATATATATATATATATATATATATATATATATATAATTAAATCAAAACAGTCTTTTGAATTCTAATTTACTTTTTTCATCATGATTAAAGGTTCAAACCATCTCTATTGAATTATTTCTTCAAAACAAACCCACTGATATTATAATTAGTGTTTTTAATGTCAAATCAAAATATATTTTTTGATTTTTGATATATTTTTATTAGCCTGATTTAAGGTTCAAACCACCTCAATTAAATTCATCACTTTAAGACGAAGCAATGATAATATAATTAGTGTTTTTTATAGCTAAATTGTGGCTAGTCAAAAGCTTTCATTCTTTTCTCTTTCTTCGATGTAAGAATAAAATGTAATAAAAATAAATTTTTATGATTGAAAAATAAAATTTAAATTACAAGAATTAAAGTGCAAAAAACACCTTAGAACAATGCAACAAATAATATCTTAGTTTTTTTTTTCAATTGTGAACATAGAAATTTTAAAAATGCACAATATTTTTTTATACAATTAAATATACACTATATAATAGCATATAAATATTAGCTCCAAAAAATTTACAGTATATTATTATAAATATTAAGGGAAAAAAAAAACGGAAAAGTGGACCGCACCAACCCAGTTGGGGAGACCCGAACATAACCCGGTCCCAAAGAGCTAACCGATCCCTACGCAAGTGGGACCAATATTAGAAAGATCAACGGCATAGATTG
>Ga0325401_1008106_pt1 | contig 10219 bp, 7 predicted proteins | sample PopdelMetagenome_FD_205666 | JGI IMG/M metagenome (GOLD analysis project Ga0325401, IMG submission 205666) | Populus deltoides microbial communities from Bellville, Georgia, United States - Xylem-PdKOR-R2 | ecosystem: Host-associated > Plants > Phyllosphere > Stem > Wood/Secondary xylem | place...
AATTCTTTTCTTTATGTACGTATAAAATTATTAAATTAATGGGCTTAATTTTTGTTTATTTAACGTAATTCTATGTAATCAAAACTTTTACTGGCACTAATTTTATTTAATTAGTGATGTTTGGCACTCCAACTGTAGGTGAGGTGAGGTTGATTATATACCATAACTACTAATATTTGATTTAATTAAAAAACAGAGTTTTTTTGGGTGGAACCCATTATACTTGTAGTTGTTTCTCAAGTTTAATAAAAACAAAAATTTGCTGCTTCTGGCTGTATTCCGTCTCTACGTGCAAAGTGAACAATTCACTCTTAAAACGGTCCAATATATTTAATTCACTTTGCACAATTCATTTTTTAGCATGAAATTAAATATATTGGACCGGGTTCGATCCAGTAAAAAAATTATTTTTTTTATTTTTTTATTGTGTTTTATTTAAAAAAATTAGTATTTAATATTATTTAATGACACTGTATCAATTAGAAAAAAATCGCATGATGGTGTAACATTTATAGAATTTGATCATAATCTCAATTTTGTTTCTGATGATATTTTACTTGATTTTGATGCACGTCAAAAAACCATGAAAACTGTAGTCCTTGTTGGATGAATTTATATAAACTATTATTTATTTCATGATGTAATAGCAGTAGTTAAATGTATAATATTTAAATTAAAAACCATCAATATTAATATATGTTTTTTTTAGTTATTTTATAACCTTGAAAAATATTTTTAACCAAACACATTAAACTACTTTTTGTTTAACCTCAATTTCAACTACAATTTTAACCAAACAAACCCCAACCAACAGTGTTTTTTATAAAATAATTTTTTTAAACCACAACTACAAAAGTTACCACACTATCAAACATACTTAATTAAAATCTTTTAAAGGATCATGGAAATAAAATTAAATAACGTCATGAGTAGATTTTGGGATAATTTTGGGTAAAACATTTCAGGTAAAATAAGTATAATCCAAAAAAATTGGGTCAGATCGATTACCTGGAAAAAAAATCGAGTGATTTGCATAATTATCCGAAATAATAATTGGTCAACCAATCAAACGTACTTCTTTTTCCCCTCGGTGATTTAAAGGTATTGGGCCTCCGTGACTTTAACAGGGCTGCCCTAGTTTGCAAACAGGTTAGTTGTGGGCCTTAGGCCCATGAAACTACAAGAAAATAGAAAACGAATTTAACTGGTAGATAAAATCCTTTTTTTTTTTTTCCTTTTCAAATCAGGGTAACTTTTAATTTTATTTATCAAAATATTATATTTTTATACTTATTTTCTAAAAAAAAAGTAGTTTTTTCTACATAAGCACCTATAATATTGCATGGAAATAGCACAACATAAAAATACTTGTACGAATATAACAATCTTTGATGTATTTTTTCTTGTTTTAAAGATATTTTTATTATTTACTCTGAAAATATTTTTTTATAGATAATTAAGGAAAATTTTTTATTACAAATAAATTTTCCAAAATTGAAAACAAGGTCCTTGTTTGGTTTAAAATGAAGATATTTAAACGAATGACTATGAGTTAAATAAAATGTTTTTTAAATAAAATAACTTTCATTTCTAGTTGATAAACGTGTTTTTTTTTATTTTTTTATATATAAAATTTTTTTAAAAAAAAAACTAAGTAAACACAACATCCTGAAATTTTCAGCTAAATAAAAACCTATAATTTCTAATCCTTCTCCTATGAAGTTCTAACCCTAAGAAATTGACGGAATAACTTAGAATATATGCAAAATAATCCCCTTTCATTTCTAAATTAGTTTGAGAGAGATGGAATGGATCAACCTAATGATATAGAAAAGTAATCGCTACCTGATGATTCATGATTTTAGTCGACTCAGCCTCTGCGCAGCCTGACGACGGGGAAGACCGCTTGACGGGCCGGTATCAGCCCAGATGATAAATATGGGCCTGGGGTGAAATTTTCAGCCCGGTAGCCCGGCTTGAGTGATCAGACTAGGAAAGTTGGCATTTTACCCAGCGGGCTGGCTCGACCCATGCAAATAGAGACATAAATGCTTGTATATATTAAAAACCCTTTACGCCTATAATAGTGGGTTTGGTAGTGTGGTGTGTAATAATTTTAAAAAATATATTTCTTGTTTTTATATTTTTAATTTTTTGTATATTGAAACTATCAAAACATACTAAAGAAATTATTAATTTAATATTTTTTCAAATAAAATATAATTAAAACAAAAATTATCACACTTCCAAACATTTTCGCAATTCCTTTCTCCATTTTGTTTCTATTGATGTCATGCGAGGAAGAAAAAGAAATCTCTGTGAATTCCACTATCGCACGACATCCACCCATTTACCATCACTTGTGTTGCCTTGGGACTGGCATGGATGGTGTCCGAAGAACAATGATATTTCCTAGGCACCAAAAATATCATGCCTTCGAGATTACGAGTGCTGATAATAACATAATTGTCCGAACCCTATTGAATCATTGAGCTGTCGAATGAATTTATAAATCATTGGGTTAATTTAAATAAATTTAAACAATATTATTTCATTGTTTCTTTAAAAAAAAACTATTTTAAACCCGGTTTAATTTAAATCCAATTTTAATAAGTCAACTGGACCTTTAAATTTAGCCAATTCAGTATGAAAACCAATTTAGATTTAAATTCCAGATTTAACTTATCAATCCACACGACTAGGACACGTCATGCTTAATAAGCATGGATGTGGATTTATTTGTGTTTTTTTTGGTCATTCTATGATAATATATCTTATATTTGTTGAGTCTCTCATTAGATTTAAATCTAGAAAAGATCTGCTACATTTTCCTCACCTCAATCATTTTTCTTTTTCTAATAAACCCAAAACCCTAAGACTCGTCATAGGATGGTTCGGGCTCGATCTCAAGAGTTGGCTTGAAGGTTTGTTGAGTCTTTCAATAGATTTAAACCTAGAAAAGGTCTAATCCATTTCCCCACCTCCATTATTTTTTTTCTAATAAATCCAAAACCCTAAAACTCGTTATAGGATGGTTCGGGCTCGATCTCAAGAGTTGGCTCGAAGGACTGGACCGGGCTTTTTGACAATTATGATGATGGTGTATTTTAAAGGTGGCCAGCCTAGGGTTTTTGGTTTATCATACAAGAATAAAAAAAAGAAAAAAAGATTTGACTTGCTCAAGTATTTTATCGAAGGGGGTTTAGAAACATAGGGTTCTTCCATGTCTCCTCTAGATTACAAAAGCTAAAAGCCAAACATGTTGGGATTAAGACCTTCCATCCAACTATCTTCATCTTCTTTAATTTGTGCTAAGTCTTAAAAGTGAAAGGCAATATGGGATCAATCGTTTATGCAAAAGATTTTCCCATCAAATTAACAAAGTTAAATATTCTGTCACCACTTGAGACAATCATGCTTTAACTACAGCTATTTTATATTTCTTTCACCAATCTTTCTTCTTTTCTTGTTCACTGTTTAAGGCGCACCTAATCTTTCTTATCGATTATTTTGGAATTTTTTATTTTTTTATTTCAATTTATTTTTTAAATTGTTTTGATGTATTGTTGTTAAAAATATATTTTAAAAAAATAAAAAAAATATTATTTCAATGTATTTTTAAACAAAAAATACTTTAAAAAGCAACCGCTATCACAATAATAAACAGATTCTATACAATTTGGTATTGTGATGGCTTATGCATTTTGTTTAATTATAGAGAAAATTTTCTGTTTTGTTAGTCAAATAGCTTATGCTTTTTGCACCGATTCTATACACAATTATGTTTCAAACTTTAGTTTTGTAGAAGATAAAATAACATATTTATCATTTATGGAGACCCGTTATTTATTTATTTTATATGTAAAAAATTTTTTCACAACAATTTTAACTAAATATATATTTTTTAAAACCTACACTTTTAAACCCACAATTAAAAATATTTCTTAAACCTATTTTTTAAAATTATAACTGTAAAAACTATCACAATGTCAAACACACATTATGAATTAAAGAGGTATACTTCTTTGACTTCCTAAATTCAAACTTTAAGATTGTTCGAATGGAGATTTAACCTTAATTAATATATGATCGAGGATGTCTCAAGATATCCAAGTAGCTTGGGGATAAGGTTTATGTCTTGGATAATTGGTTAATCTCTTGATTCTAGCAATATGCTCAATTCTCCTATTGAGATGGGTGGTGGTCTAGTGCTTGATACCTGTAAAAGGTTCTCTTTGATGAATTTAAGAACTCTCCGATAATTAAATCAATGATTTGTTCAGAGAAAATACAATAATATTACAAAGAGATACCCTGAAAATAAATATGCAGTGAAAAATAGAGATTCTGAACCTTTTATTTAAAGGATTTACGATCTATTTATAACTCATGAGTCTTTTTATAAAGAAAATTGGTTAAACTGTAATATTATCCTGATAGTATCAAAAAGAAAAAAATATCCCTAATATATATATTAATGTTGTTGAGAAATATCTCTAATATAAGTATTAACAAAGAAAAATATCTCTAATATATATATATATATATATATATTAATTGAAAAATAACGAGTCATATGAGAACTTTCATATACCTAATATCTAGAAAAATACAATTCAAAATGTAGTTGAAAAAAAGTGGGTCCTTCTCTGAACTAATTAACCCCATGAGAAACTGAGTGGTTTTCTGGGCTTGAAATTCAACATACAAATAATATCCATCCATCGACTTCTTGGCTCTCCTTTCTATGATGGATGCAGGATGACTTATTAGACCAAGTTTATTCTTCATAGACATACATGGTCTAGGAAAGATTAGGCTTGATCTGATCAAACTCTACTAAATCTACGTTGACTCTCACTATACACGTAAAGATTCGAGTCAGTATACAGCACATATTACAAAAAGCATGGCATCCCTCGTCAAGATTTTAGACACCAAATCTCCATCTAATCTCCCCATTTCAAAGCTTCCCCTCGTGTCGTTTGCACGATGTTTTCTGGTGGCATCGAAGCAGCATTATACATCCATGGACTTGGAAACTAACTAGAGTGTTTTCTTTTTCAATACTTTCTCAAGGAATCTGGTCAGCCACCACAGAGTCACATTTCGTTTATAATAATAATAAGTATAGCCCGTCACAGGCCATTTCTTGCTTAATTTTTCAGCAAGCAACGTGTGGTGATGCCGCCGGCTGCGATTTCGTGCTTGCATGCAGATCTCTTCTGTACTAATCTAATCCATGAGGCCTGCCCTCAGATTTTTTCCACTCGTTTGAGTGTAGTTCACGACTCTATTAGCCTTAAAGAATTTGAAGGGAGAAAATCGAAAGCATGAAACATTAATTGCCTAATTAACCGCCAATCAAACTTGAATAATTAAAGGGGAAATTAATAAACCTTATTTTATAAGCTATTGACAATATTGCACATGTTAAGCTGTTTTAAGTCGTCTTCTCCTCGATTTTGTAGCAATAAATGTAGTAAATATTCTAGTAATCTTTTTCTCGGTTTAGGTTTTATTTCTTTCCGAGAAACAATATATCTAGTAATGTTTTTTTATATATATATGCTTTCTTAATTTTTTTTTTCATATACATTTTCCACTATTTTTTATTAAAATCATCTAATATCATGATAATATATTCTCCATTGTATATGTAAAAAGATTAAGAAAGCTTGGATATATACTGTATATGGGTTTTGTTTTCCTGATTCATAATTTGCTTACCTTTCTATGTACTGTATTCAATTTTCCACGAGTTAGATTTTTTCTATTTTAATCAAACACGAAAATTAATGTGGGAAAAAATCGTGGAAGAATATTTTTCGTCGAATAAACATAGACTAGGTGTGTTCCCATTATTAATGGAAGAATATTGGATCATGTTTGAACAACATAATTTCTAGCTCACGTGGACCAATTAGTTTATCTCGTGACCTACTTCAATATTAAAGCAAGACGTTGTTCTAGCTATAATTCTCAATTTAATATAATAATAATAATAATAATAATAATAATAATAAGATTATTCTTAGTTTTGCAAACCACCTTCATTTCTTATATTAAAATCAAGAAATAACAATTATTGAAGTAAGGTTGCAAGTGAAGTGGTAAGAAAATGTATCTTTGATTTATTAAATTAGAGATTTGATTTTCATTCATAAAGAGCCCCTCTATCTCTTTTATATGTTATTCGACACCGCTAATAAAATTGATCCAATATCAAAAGTGATCCGATAATAATTTATTTTAGACAACAATGAACTTAATTTTTGTTGATGCTGTGACTGAATTGAGAATATTTAACTAGTTGATTTGATAATATAGTGAGGTGTTATTGGAATAACAATTATCGAAGTAAGGTTGTAAGTAAAGTGGTAAGAAGATGTATTTTTTATTTATCAAATTAGAGATTCGATTTTCATTCATAAAGAGTCTCTCTATCTTTTTTATGTGTTATTGGACACCGCTAATAAAATTGATCCAATAACAAAAGTGGTATGATAATAATCTAATTTAGACAGCAATGAACTTAACTTTTGTTGATGCTATGACTGAATCGAGAATATTTAACTAGTTGATTTGATAATATAGTGAGGTGTGGTTAAAAATATATTTTGTTCTAATTATAGTTTTGAAAATATCTAGTTAATCAACACACCATAATTATAGATTTCACTAAAAATTCTCTCTTGAAATATTGATTACAAAGAAGCTACAATTTGTAACCTTTCTTAAACTGTGTGCTTGATATTCTGATGCAAATTATTATTCAAATATATTTTTTACTTGAAAATGTATTAAAATTATTATTTTTTAGGATTTTTTTATTTCTTCTATAAGCACATTAAAACCATTGAAAAACACTAAAAAATATTGATTTAATATTTTTCAAGTTAAACTCATTTTTAAAACAAAACACAAATAAAAATTATCGCGCTCTTAAACACCCACTTTTTCAAATTACAACTGCAAAGGCAACCATAATACCAAACATACTTAAAAGCAATAAAAACATGAAAACTCTTAATTTCTATAAATAAAAAAATGACGTAGACAAAGGGATTAAATGACCGTTTGGGAGTGTGGTTGGACTACACTTTTCTAAATCTTTGATTTTTTTAAAACGCTTCAGATTAATATTTTTTGGTATTTTATATATTTATTTTAATGTGTTAGTATCAAAAAATATATATATATATATATATATATATATATATATATATTATTTTAATATATTTTCAAATGTAAATCTTTTTTTTTTAAATCTTTACCACACTCTCAAAATATATATTATACATTATATTATACATCGGACATAAAGCTAAAACATATGGTATTTTTACTATTCATGAAGACATTGTTCACCTTCTCACATTTTATTGTGAATTACAATAGTGAAATTCTTTCGAATTTTTAATTTGATCATTGTTTGTTTTTTTTTTCTCCCACAACTGAGTTATTTTAAGATCAAATTAAAGTTCAATTGTATTTTTTTTTTTTGTAAGGGAGGGTTGAATTGAAAGAAAGGAGATTGGAGTGAAAAAAATGAGTAACATAGGTGACAAATTAAAAATTTATTTCACAAATTCATTTGAGTCCCTATTGTTTTTAGCTAATAGAAGAACAGTTCCTTGAATTTTGCAAAATTCAATTTTGATACTGAATTTTATTTTACTCATTTTCCGGTCCCTTTTTGGTTGGAGAAGAGATAAGGAGGTCGTTATATTCTTGCTTAGAGAAAAAAAAAGTGTTCGTTGGTGAGGAATCCAACCACCAAAACAATTGTTTTTTGTGTCAAATAGTTCCATATATTGAGGGGAGTTAAAATTATGTGTGTTTTGTTTACCTTGAAAACATATCAAAAAATATATTTGAGCTTGGAAATTTTTTTTGGGTGCATTTCGGGTTTTAGGGCGGTTTTTTGCATTTTTCATGGCCATTAATTGGTTTAATAAAGTCTCTAAGGTATTTCATAGATGTTTTGAGCCAAAAATAAGTTTTTGAGTAAAACAACAAAGGATCATGTTTTTCCAGTCACCGTAGTGGCTAGATTCTAAAGATGAATAGACGGTGCATTATCTGCTGATGCATATGACAAATTATTATTTTTTTTGATGCATCCGCCCCATTAAACTTAAAAAATAAAGGCATGCGCGCAAGCCGTTGCTTGATTGGGCCAGTAGACCTGTCACGATTTTTTTTAAAAAAATCATTAAAAAATAATAATAATGCATTAGTTGATCTTTATTTTTCAAATAAATTTTGGGTTTATGTTTTAATTAGCTTGTGATGACTTTTTAATGATATTGGACATGTTTAGTTTTTAAAGAGATGTATAATTCATTTGTGATTTTTTTCTTAATTCTATATAGATTAAATTTGTTTTTTTAGATAATAATTTTCTTATAAAATTTTTCATATGTACATCCTTGAATTTTTTATCCAAGTCAAACATGCTTTAATGGTTGAATTCTTTTTGAAAAAAAAAACTAGAATGAAATTAGCATTATTATATTTGTATCACAATAATTAAATTGTTTTTTTTTTTTATAGTAAGACTATCATGTCAATGTAATGCGGTAAGAAGATTATGCAATTTTGAAAAAACATGTGCACGGCAAAACTTTCAAACGTGGGTGTCAAATAGAAACGACAAGTTAAAAGAAGAAACTACAGAGAAATTTGGCATCATCTTGAATAAATTGAAGACTTCACAGTATCCAATCTCCTAAATATCTAAATACACATCAGCTTTTTACCTGTTATTAAGTTTATATTTTAATTTGTGAAATTAATTAATTTAATTTTTATAAGATTTAATTTGAAATTCAAATTAAATAAAGAATTAGGTTATAAAATTTCAAGATTGATATACTAAAAACAGGTTTAATATCATATTAAAATATTCTTAATATTATTTTTTCATAATTTAAAATGCAAATTCACAAGGCAATTGCCACGTTACCCCTTCAAAGAAAACATTTTTCTGTTGAAGTGACACCATTAACGAACAATCTTCCTGTTTTGTCACATGAAAATTTGGAACTAGGGAAGTGCATTTATCAATGATTGATGGTCCTTCTCGGCAGCACCGAAAACGACGACCGAAGATGTTTTGACAGTTTAGACATGCGAGGAAACACGGAAGACAGACACGTGGGTGAATAGGTCCCACTCTTACACGTATGGACAGCGATCCAAGTTGGCATGTATAGGTAACGTCCACCTCACAATGATAATTATTTTTTAAAATATTTTTTTATTTAAAATAATTTTATTTTTATTTTTTATTTAAAATCATAAAAAAAAATTTTAAAATAGTTTTTGAAAACAAAAACATACACGCTTTAAAATAAAGAAAAGAAAATAGGATGTGAAAAAATCCTTCTTTTCCTTTGAGTTCATCACTTGTCATGTCTATTTATCATATTTTTTATTTTAATAGGGTGAATTAAATTTATATTTTTTATTTTTTTTAACTTGAATTAATTTAAATCTAATATTAATTAAATTTCAAATTAACTGATCTAGATTTTAAAACAATGCTAGGCACAATGACGAAATTAGCTTAACTATAACTCTAAAGTAAAAAAATATTATATCCCAATATAAAATAATATTTAATATCTTATTATTAGCTTCTCTTACATTAACGTGCATGAACGTTTTTTTCATTCCTTTAAATCAGGATATATATATATATATATATATATATATATATATATATAAAGAGAGAGAGAGAGAGAGAGAGATTACAGTAATTTTTAAACATGTACATAGAATATATTTTTAAAAATAAAATAAATTTTTTTTCTTATTAAAAAAATAATTTTTTATTTTTTGGTGATTATCATAATTAAATCAGGATTGCATAAATTTGTGTAGATTGACAAAAATAAATTATATCTTTATCTTAATCTATCGCTTATTTTAATGTCAAGTCCAATATAATTTTAACTAGAATCACCTTCCATTTTTTAATATTAAGCAATAAAGTATTAAAAAATTTATCAAACACTTATTTGATACTTTTAATTACTCTAATTTAATAATAATAAAAAAACCAATAAAAAGGTAGAAAAGAAAGAGGCTAAACAAGCTCGAAGTCACCATTATAAAGAGGATCTTCCCCTTTTATTTGTAGGTTTTCTAGTATGAAAAAATTCTAACTTTTCCCATCTTTTTTTTTTTTTGCATAAAAAAAATGGATATT
>Ga0325401_1008109_pt1 | contig 10217 bp, 8 predicted proteins | sample PopdelMetagenome_FD_205666 | JGI IMG/M metagenome (GOLD analysis project Ga0325401, IMG submission 205666) | Populus deltoides microbial communities from Bellville, Georgia, United States - Xylem-PdKOR-R2 | ecosystem: Host-associated > Plants > Phyllosphere > Stem > Wood/Secondary xylem | place...
TTTTTCACACAAAGTTGATGGATTGAATTGAAAGATATTTTGCCCGTAGCTTCTGCTAGCTCTTGGACTTAGGAGTGTGACTGTTCAAGCGCGGAGCATCTCACAAGCATACACACGCTAACTCTATCCTTTCACTGTCCACAAGTCTATGGTTTGGTCGAGACCACGTAATTCTCGAAAATAACACTACCTGTCTTCGTTTAACTCTTTTGCTCCCGCTAGCTTCCAATTTCCATCAGTGACTCGGAGTGTCCGGCGACTCAGTTCCACCTTGTAATGTTGAGCGTGGGCATAGATAGAGTTACCGTTTGAAACTCTCTAGCCTAAACGGTATGAAGTATGCATTATGCAAGGCTTCTTGTTCACTTTAACACGTTCATATACACCAAATAACACGTGGAACAGGGGAGCCACCGAATTAGAGAAAATCTGTCCAGGTACTTTGGTTAGACTCTGGAAATCAAGAAAAGAAGCTGTAAAACTTTGATTTTTAAACGTGTTAACCCCTCGTCCCTTCTGGCTTGGAGAATTTTGGACCTCAAAATTTTGTTTGGTCTAGACTTGTCACACCTTCTAAAGAACACACCTGTTACATCCTTCCCACTTTCCTTGCTCCATTATACCTCTCTCTCTCTTCAAGCACCCTCCTAATTCTCTTTCCGTTCATGAGTATTTGACTACAAACGTGTATTGTATCTCCCATTTTATTGGATACCCATTTGCACTTACTTGATTTCTGTTATTGGGTATCTTTGTATTTTATTCATTAACACCAAAGAAACATCAAGCTCAGCCATAATCTTGACTAGGGTATTGATATACTTCTGAAGGATTCCCTTAAGCTGAAATTCGGCGGAGAGAAATGGTGGGAGCTTTATCTGTAATGGGCTCATCTGTGGTGGATCCACACACCAGTCCATGTTTGTGTTTGGATTCGCTGCCCACAACTAATATTGGTCTTAAGAACAGTGGAGATTTGGCTTTGCAAAGGAGTTCAATAAAGAGAAAGCAGTTAACAAGGCCAGGATCAGTGGAACTGGGGAGTTCTTTCGTGGACTCATGGCATGATTGGAGGCTCTCATCAAAAGCTATTTCAGGAATCGTTAGTAAGAGCTCAAGGAAACAGAGAAAGGATAGGGGACTTGTGATTGTCAGCGAGTTGGCGGGGCAATATGAGGATAGTTTTGAGGATGTCAAAACGGTAAGCTTTTATTGTTGTTTGATGCATTTATTAGCTCCCCCTCCCCCTCCTCCTCTATTTTGGCCTGTAGATGATGAAACTCAGATGTCAATAATCATGAATTCACGTCTGTGTTCCAAATATGCTGCTGTTACAATGTCTTGAAGCGTAAAGCCTACTTAAATAAAACTCATCAAGTTAAATTCGGAAAAGGAATGCAACTCAAAGGAAGTTAATATGCTGAATGTAGAAGACTATGGCTGCATAAATTATTAGCTAATTAAACATGGTGTCACAGACATTTCCTTTTGCTAGTAGTTGCTACTATAAAAATAATAAACTTAGCTATCAACTGAATAACATAATGGATATCAAATCAAATGATCGTTTAGAAATCATAAGCTTAGATTGATAAATTTTTACAGAACCGTAGTACGTATCTCAATTCCCTCTTTGATTTGCTTCTGGAAGCATGAGATATATACAGTTACAGTTACTGCTGGATTGTGTGATATAAAAATTCCCTGTTCTTTGAAATAAAAGTTTTCTGTCCATGAATTTCAAGAACATTGATAACTATTGACATGCCTATGTTAATGATAGTGCTTTGTAATTTTCTCTTATGCTGATCAAGATGCTCCTGCCTGCAGCAACTACTCAATTATTTCACATACAAAGCCGTAAGGACTGTACTTAACCAGCTCTACGAGATGAATCCAACGCAATATACATGGTTTTATAAGTAAGTGGAGTCTTCACTGGGCCAAGACCAATGCTTCTCCTAGTAACTTTCTTATTTATTTACGCTTTGTTTTCCTTTTATTTTTCCAACCAAACACCTTTTCGCACATTTGGTTATTTTTAAATGGAATGGATGTGATTTAGCTTTTAAGCTCTGTAAGTTGAGAATCTCACGTCAAAAAGGCAGCACCCATGTTTCTCATCCATGAAAACTTAAGCACTGAAAATAATACACGAGAGACATATAGATTTATCAACACTGGTACTTCTAGATATCCTAACTGTAGATGCAGGTTGTCTGTTGACATGAAACCATTATAACATGAACATTTTCATCAAGTGCATGCTGGACTATCTATCAAGTATTCTGATTAGTGATTGTTCTATTCCTTTTTTCCTATTGAGTTTGCTTATTTCTATATTTTGGCAGTTTTGTTGTGCATAATAAGCCAGGAGATGGCAAGCGTTTCCTTCGCTCTCTCGTGAAGGTAGTCTTTTTGTAAGCCTTTATGTGTAACTTGATTACCTTGAAACTGCTTCAATAGTTTCCCCAGATTTTGACGCTACGCGGATTTTCCCTTAACTAGCTTAATTGATTGCTTGCCTTACGTTTGACATCCTTTTAGGGCACAAGATGCAAGATATATGTGCTTTTTTCGCTCAATTTTTCTCAGCAAACAAGTGTAATTTTCACATGGTCATTAAAACGAATGATGTATTTTAGCAAAGACAGGTAGATAGAGGATAGAATTGTAAGAGTAACAACATTTGAATGGATTCATCCTTTTTACTGGCAGGAGAAGCAGGACCTTGCAGAAAGAGTGATGGTCACACGCCTTCACTTGTATGGGAAATGGATTAAGGTAATTGACTGCCGCTTTTGCCTTGACATGTAAATTAAGCACACAAATATGTAAAAGGTATTTTCTTGTTATTGTGATGTAGAAATGTGATCATGCTGAGATATATAAAGAAATCTCTGATGAGAACTTGGAGTTGATGCGTGAACGGCTCAAAGAGACTGTGATATGGCCATCAGATGACACAAACACAGAGAAGATTGGCTGAAGGGATGCAGATTTATATTCATTCTCTCTTTCTGTCTGCTGTCGTGTTTTTAGTGCAGGTTTATCTTGGGTTCAATATCAACCCATTTGGTTCCAAATATTGTCTTCTTTATACTATTATCTTTCTCCTGTTAACAAGACATGATAAATATATTGTATATAGACATTACTCATCAGTCTAGATACCATAAAAAAGAAGGATTTAAATTAATAGAAGGGTTTTCGTGTACCATACTCCATGACATGGTTTCGAAACATGGATTTTTGGGGACTTACAGAGCAAGTCATTATGTTTCAGAAGAAGAGTCGAGGAACAAGCATATATCCTTAATTTACAAAAAAACATGTATGTATGTATGGATGTCGTGGTTTAATTTACAAGTTGATACCATGTGCTACAACAAGGATCATCGATTACATACAAAAATTAATGCATCACGGAAAGGGATCTGCTGCCCCCACAAATCGAGAACCACACTGCTCTCTAACTGGAAAAACTGAAAGCAATGCAATGTGATCCCTACAAAAGAAAGAATTGAACAGAAGGAAATATGGCTCAGATAACTAGCAATCACCATCTCCAATTTAAAACTCGAAGGGAAATTGACTAATATGTAGCAAAATAGTTTATGGTTAATGCCAGCATCTTCACCTACTAAATGAAAAGGTAGAGAATAAAGAGCGTATATTCATGCCAATATGATGCTATATTAATCGAGTAATTGACACCGGTCCAACCAATTTGCTGGAAGTAAATTTTATAGCAGAGCTACTTGTGTGCCAAGGAAAATAAATTAACTAATTTAAACAAATAAAAGATTTTGTCCAATGACAGTCCATCGAAAAGGAGAGAAATTTGCCAATTAAATATACCATCACAACCCAGTCAAAATTTAAATGAGCACCAACCTTAACTGCAGCATAATGTTTCAAGCTTCCAGAGAAATGCTGGACATATCTTACAAAATAAGGTCAAGACCAAAGATTGTTCTGCATTTATCTCTCCTCTTTGTGCTACATTCAAGGGATGCATACAGATGATCATGTGAGGCCATCACCAAAAGTCATCCACTGAGTCATCACTGTTCTTACACGAAGCTGCAAAAAATATAGTACTGGAACATTAGTAAAACAGTTAAAACGAGTAAAAGGGTGTTCCAAACTCAGGTATAAGTTCAGTGACCTTCACGTCAAGGCAGGAATCATTAACCATGTTCCTTATTTGAGATACTATGCCCGCATTCTTAAGTTGTACTAGCCGACCAAATGCACCAGGACAAGGGAATGTGAGATTTACTATCATCCAGACAGCAGCTGTACGTAACCTGCTATCACTACACTGCAAGAAATTGATCATGAAAGATTGGGCTCAATTATCTGTTCGGACAAAAAGTTGCTGCATAACTATTTCCTTATGAAACTCATTTCCACTTGCCACGTTGCCAAGAAGATACATTCCCTACATGATAAGAATTTTAATTATCTATTAGCAGTCTATAAACAGCAGTACACTGTAAATTCCCCCGAGACCCACTTTTTTCTTGCATGGTTTCAATCATGATTGGCAGAAACAATAGTTGCACAATATGTTACCTTTCCCAATGCTCTTCATCATTCAAAAAGTGGACAGATTAAACATAGAGACCAAATTAAATCATCCAGCATATAGTTGTAGGCACATGTCAGAAATGTCTTGTTAATATAAACTAGTCTTGTTTCCCCTGCCGACATTTTACTGAGCTTACTTGATAAATGACATTTTTACTTGCATATCAACAATCTTCACATGGAAATGCAAAAGTTCATCTCGATGATAGAGCTGAGATTTGCCCTCATCCCAGAGTTCACAGATTAATACCCGCTAACCATAAAAGACAACCAACCATCACACAGCAAGATAATTAACCTACTTATGTTTAATAACTAATGCACCATGGTGTCTCTGAGATTTCTTGCTAATATTAGGAAAGGTGTATGTCCATGCGGCCATGTTTTATCAATGATGTCAAGACTTTCTTATAAATAACAAATTCCATGTAGAATGCAAGTTGTTTGTGTCCCTGTATGTTCATTATCCTTCAACAATACACTAGCTTGTATTGTTTAATTTCTCAATATGCATGTCTAAATTTTCAATGTGGAACTTGCAATCTTCAAGCTTGTCAGCCTCTACCTTCAATGGAAAATCATTGATGTGCCTTAAAATATGAAACAACTATGATGATTAGCAAAGTGAGCAAGAAGATCAACAGTTTTAATATGTGACAGTCCTGCGAGAAGTTTCTTTTCATGATCAATGCTAAGGACATGGAAAGAGCACCTCAATTTAACATCAAGTCACTGTTTTCTTTTCTGATAAATCAGATGCCGAGGTGACAATCTCAAGTGAACATCAAGTTACAGTTTTATTTTTGATAAATCAGAAACAGTGATGACATTTAAAAAAAAACAAACAAAGAAGAAACCTTTTGGAATGAATACATATAATGATGAATGTAAGAACACATAATAATACATGTGGTGGATGTACACGCAAGAATCTCCTTACAATTTTCAATCGATGTTCTGTTATAATGCATGTGCATGTTTTGCAATTTTTTCCTCTTTCATGTCCATTAGTTTTTTTCTAAAAAAGTTATTAAAAATCATTCAGCACTCATGGGATCAATTGAACTTAACGAAAAAAAGCTTAGGCTACACCCTTTATTGGGTGTGGCAGCAATCCAACTGATCGAATCAAATTGTTTCTACATTCTATAATTCCGCACACATAGATATTACTCATGGTTTTGACATTGTAAAGACAACCAATCATATCCATAGCTATGTAAAGCAACTAATTGGACATTTTCAACTGAAAGATTATAAATGCAACCAAAGTATCTGAAAACAACCCTATTCATTAAGAACAAAGCTGATGAACTGGAAAATGTTCATCCACATACCATCATGATAATGCCAAAAGTGACAGACATCATCCCCTAGTTAAGCAGCATGGCTTGATTACAACATCAGATGACGGCTATGTTTAAAACAATTTTTGCAAAAATAGAAGACTCACCATCCACAAAACAGTTAACCAGTTACAATAACAATTAGTAACTGAAATGACAAACCAGATATCACAACATTTCACTATCATACAGCATGGATTGTAAACCCTCTGGGCAAAAAATCATAATCTATTACATAAGCAAGATAGGCTATACATTCCTTTCTTAGTAGTTTCCCAGCAGTCATTACCGAAATTATACTATTCGGTATGACATTTCTTTCTCCTTTAAACTCCACCCTTCTACCTCCCTCACCCTGAAGAGTTACTACTTTTGTAAAACAATCTATTTGAGCTTTATATGCTACTAGCCAATCCATTCCTAAAATCAAGTTAGCCAATCAATTCGGTAATTCCATACAAATTACCCCATATTCAGCTAACCTCTTTGTTAACTAATAAACCCGGTAATTCTCTTAATTACCCAAGAAATCCAGCTAACCCATTTTGGTTGCCAAAATCAATCCGGTAATTCTATATGAATTACCTAGTATCCGGCTAACCTCTTTTGTTAGCCAAATAATAATTCCGGTAATTTCACATAAATTACCATTTCTAATAATCACTCAATTATTCATTCTTTTAACATCAATTAAATAAACAACATAGATATATAAGGAAAACTAATAATTACAAAATAAGGTGATAAATCACCTACCTTCTGCTCGTGATGGCCTAGCTCCTCCTGTCTGATGACCAGCTCCATACGTAACTCCTGAATCAATCAAATGTCATTATATCATTAGTCCATCAATATTTTTCTTACGTGCCGAAATGCAAAGCACACAATTCTTTTTTAATTCGTTCGGATAAAAATTCATTTTCAAACATAACATCATCATTTCACATACAACCACATATTTAAATCAAGTTACTTCTTTTCTTGCTTTATGTTCATAATTCCTCCATCAAATAATCCTTCTATTCTTTATGCCTTCACATCATATTATTTATTTTATCTAAACATATGTAAGAACTATTTTCAAGCACAATCTAAACATCTTGTGTTCATGCTTTCTTTTTAACTAGTTCAATTCTCTTTTAAATTGAATTTCCTTATTTCTCTCAACTTTAAGGCTATTTCTTCATTTAGTCTTTCTTACATATTTTAAATATCATGATTAAACATAGTTTCCTAAACAATAACATCAAAAGTCATTCCTCCACTTTTCTTTCATTTGGCCGAATGTCATCTTCCTTTTCCTCCCCCAAATTTTTCTTCATTTACTCGTTCTTTTTCTTCATTTACTTGTTCTTTCAACTTGTTTTCATGCTATTCCACTTCATCATTTTTCCTTCACCTCTTAATTTCCCCAAATTCCCATAAGAACCCTAAGTTCAAGGATTTAAGGAAAATTCCATGAAATTACTTCCTAACTTTATCAAGTAAGCTTAAAAACATCTAAATCAAACATTAAATCCAAACTTCTTATGCTTACCAATAGACTTTCTTCCAATTTCTCTTCTCTCCCAAGGTTAGCCAAATTCCCTCTCTCAATTCCTCCTTCCTTCACTTGATTTTTTCTTAGATTAGTGTTTTATAAGTTGGACTTTTTAAGTTTACAAGGTTATTCTCTCACTTTTCTTATTTTTTTTCTTGGTTTTTATGTTTTTTCCTTACTTTTCTCTCTCGCCTTTTCTTTTCCCATTCCGCTTCTGCCCAGTCGGCAGCATATAAAAGGAAGGGAAAGCTGATTTGTTTTATTTTTTTAATGAAAAATAACCGTTTTGCCCTTAATGAGTCCTTTTACTTCTATTTGATGGTCCTTATTTTTTTTTGTTAGCACTACTGAGCTCCGTTCAACCTAAAATTTTAACCAGATTTGATTCAATATATTTTAAGGTCCCTCGTAAAATTTTAGCTCAATCTGATGGTCGGATTGAAAATTACGCCCAACAACGTAAAACTGGTGAAATTGTGATTTTTCGTCAAATTTCCAAATTTCTCCAAAAATTATGAAATTTTAATCCAAGCTAATACATCATATTAGAAGGCTCCATGAAAATTTTCAGAATTTTTTGATAAGCCGATCAAGAGTTATGAATTTGTTTTCTTCATAAAACTAGTCAATTTATGATTTTTCGCCCAGAGGATTTGCATTCTCCCCTCCTATAAAAAAATTCATCCTTGAAATTTAAATTCATACCTATGTAAGAAAATAATCCATGATATTTCTTTTTCATTTCTGACTCTCTCCCCCAGGTTTCTTCTTCTATTTGAGAGTTTCTCCATAATACCTTTACTAACAGCTTTTATTTTGTAATTCCTTTATACTTCAGTCCATAATATGCTCAAGCTATACCTCCATAGTTAAATCTTCCCATTCTTCCATCATAATTTGTGGCAAAATTCGTGCAGGATCCAAGTCTGCTTTCCGCAGCATCGAAACATGAAACACAATATAATTGGGCTAGTTTTTCAACCGAATCCCCATCTTCATAGACAAGAATAAAGATGATTTTGTCAATCTATCCACAATCACTCATATTACATCATTTCCTTTTCTACTTCTAGGTAACCCAGATACAAAATCCATAGTAATTTTCTCTCATTTCCATTCAGGAACGGGAGAGGTTGCAATTCTCCAGCCGACTGTTGATGCTCTACTTTCACCTGCTGACATATGGTACACTTGGCCATGTATTCTGCTATCTCCCTCTTCATTTTTTGCTACCAGTAACTCTCCTTCAAATCTCTATACATCATTGTGCTTCCAGGGTGAATTGCCAGTTTAGATTAATAAGCTTCCCTCAAGATATCACCTTTCAAAACTTCATTGTCGGGTAGATATATTTTTTTTCCCAGCACCACCATCCCATCTTCTGATACTTGAAACAATGATTCTTGGCCTGACTCCAACTTATCCATTTCTTTCATCACTTCAGGATCAACAAACTGAGCCTTTCGAATCCTTTCTCTCATGTCAAACTGTAATACTAACTTTGCCAATAAGCATCCCCCTGAATTCATACTCAAATGCACCTTCAATTTACCCAATTCCAAGAGTTCTCTATCTCCTTTCACAAGTAATCCAAGCTTTATTCTTCCGACTCAGGGCATCTGCTAAAACATTTGCTTTTCCCGGATGATAATCAATGACATAATCATAATCTTTGATTAGTTCCATCCACCTCCTTTGTCGCATGTTCAATTTCTTTTGCGACATCAAGTATTTTAAACTTTTGTGGTCTGTGAAAATCTGCACTTGTGCTGCATACAGATAATGTCTCCATACCCTCAATGCAAATACAACCGCTGCCAACTCCAAATCATGTACAAGATAATTTACTTCGTGCGGTTTCAACTGTTTAGATGCATAAGCGATTACCCTTCCATGTTACACTAGTACACATCTTAAACCCTTAATGGAAGCATCACTATACACCACAATTTCTTCTTGTCCCTTTTGGCAAGGCTAACACTGGAGCTAACCTTTTTTTTAACTCTTAGAAACTAGCTTCACACTCCTTTGACAATTCAAATTTAACTTCCTTTCGAGTTAATCAAGTCATCGGAGAAGCTATTGTTGAAAATCCTTCTATAATATTCATCTAGACCTAGAAAACTATGAATTTTAGTCACATTTGTGGGTCTTTCCCATTTCATTATTGCTTTTATCTTCTTTGGATCCATATATATTCCTTTTCCCGATATCACATGCCCTAAAAAGACCACTTCATTCAACCAAAACTCACATTTACTTAACTTTGCAAACAATTTATTCCTCCTCAAGATCTCTAAGACTTCTCTCAAATGATGTTCATGTTCTATCTGTGAAAAGTATATCAATATATCATCAATAAACACCACTATAAATTTATCCAAGTAGGATCGAAAGATCCGATTCATCAAGTCCATGAATATTGCTGGGGCATTTGTCAATCCAAATAGCATTACCACAAATTCAAAATGTCCATAACGAGTTCTAAAGGCTGTCTTCTGTACATCCTGCTCCTTTATCCTCAATTGGTGATAGTCTGACCTTAGATCAATCTTTGAGAATACACATGCCCTTTTTAGCTGATCAAATAAATCATCGATTCATGAAAAAGGATACTTATTCTTAATAGTCACCTTATTAAGTTGTCTGTAATCTATACAAAGTCGAAATGTCCCATCTTTCTTTTTAACAAATAAGACAGGAGCTCCCCAAGGTGATATGCTAGGGCATATGAA
>Ga0325401_1008115_pt1 | contig 10212 bp, 4 predicted proteins | sample PopdelMetagenome_FD_205666 | JGI IMG/M metagenome (GOLD analysis project Ga0325401, IMG submission 205666) | Populus deltoides microbial communities from Bellville, Georgia, United States - Xylem-PdKOR-R2 | ecosystem: Host-associated > Plants > Phyllosphere > Stem > Wood/Secondary xylem | place...
TAAGGTTTTCTTTCGTTTCTTAGTGATATGCAGCAGTTCCAAGCTGCATGGTCACACCTCCAGGACCAAGAACAGGTCAGTGAATCAACAGTACAAGTAATCACCTGGTTTTAACTTTCTTAAAATTGACAAGGGAACAAATCTTCAATAGAAAACAGCAGCATGTCCACAGATATCAATCATTGGCGTTTATCTGAGATTGTTTTAACAAGAATCAACGAAGTTAACATAATTTTTTGAATCAAAGAAAAATCGGCAGAAGTAAAATAGAATAATTATGTCGATGTTGTGCATGCTGTCAAATCCCAGAGTAAGAGCACTGGGACAACAAAGCCAAACACCAGTAATCACAACACTTTCTCTTCACTTACAGCTACAGACTAGACTCAAAAAAATGCCTCAGTCCCACATCAAGGAGCACATACATAAACATATAAGTTTCCTGATTATCATTGTTAAAGACAGAAAACAAAGAGCCATCAACTGATCAAAGGGATAATAAGCTATTAATTAAAGATAGAACATAAAAGGTGCCATATATTTGACCATTGACAAATAAACAACGCCACCCAAGATAGTAACACCATCTAAAACATAACAAAGTACAAGAATTATAAAATCTCGAAAACATCAAATCCAAAAACCAACAATCTTAATAAAATTACTACTATCAAGCACCAACATCTTTGAACCTCACCTTGAGCCACCCCCAACAAACCACCAAACCCCCCCTCCTAATCCGACCGACTAGCAAACCTCTCCACTTTCTTATCATTCAAATTAAGCCCGACCATAGCCTCACCAAGCCCACAACTCACCTCAGCCAGCAGCTCAGGATCACTATAATGGGTAACAGCCTGCACGATAGCTCTCCCCCTCTTAACCGGATCCCCACTCTTAAAAACCCCAGACCCTACAAACACCCCATCGCATCCCAACTGCATCATCAACGCTGCATCAGCAGGAGTAGCCACTCCACCCGCAGCGAATTGCACAACAGGCAACCTCCCAAGCTGCTTTGTCTGCATAACCAAATCATAAGGCGCAGCAATCTTCTTTGCAAAGGTAAAAACCTCATCATCATCCATATTTCTCAACATCCTTATATCACCCATCACAGACCTAACATGCCTTACAGCTTCAATAACGTTCCCCGTGCCCGCCTCGCCTTTAGTCCTAATCATTGCCGCCCCTTCCCTTATCCTCCTCAAGGCCTCACCCAAATTCCGGCATCCGCAAACAAAAGGGATGCGGAAGTTATGTTTGTTAATGTGATTATCTTCATCAGCCAGTGTAAGAACCTCGGATTCGTCAACATAATCGACACCAATCGCTTCAAGGATCTGGGCTTCGACGAAATGCCCGATTCGGGCTTTCGCCATGACAGGGATGGTCACTGCTTGTTTTATTTCTTTGATGAGCTGAGGGTCGCTCATGCGTGCCACACCACCTTGTGCACGGATGTCGGCGGGGACTCGTTCTAATGCCATGACGGCGCAAGCTCCGGCTTCTTCGGCTATACGGGCTTGTTCAGCGGTGACCACGTCCATTATGACCCCGCCTCTGAGCATTTGAGCTAGGCCTACCTTAACGGAGAATGGGGATTTTTTGGTTTCTGTTATTGTTCCATTGCCGTAGACAGCCACAACTCCGGTTCCAGCCATTTTTTTCAGAGAGAGAAAGGGAGAGATTGGTTTTGGATGGGTTGTGAGAGAGAGAGAGAGAGGCGGCGATAAAGGAGAGGGGGTTGTGGTGCTTAAGTAGTGAGAGCGGTGGGGCTGTTGAATGGTTCTTATTTATTTGGAAAACATCGACTTTAGTCCTACAATTATAAAGATGTATTCAATTTGATTTATAAATATTTTTTATTCTTAAATAGATGGTTAAAAAAATTCATAAATTTCAAATTGGCCCATGTAGAATGTTTAAATTAATAAAATTAATTTTTTGGTGAATAATATTTTTATCAAATGTGAGCTTTGTTTAAAGGGGGTGGAGGCTATTTCATAATTTTGTAAAATGGTTTTGATAGAGAGATTAAATGAGAGGTGGGGGACTAATCTGAGCAGCCTTAATTCTTACTGGTTGAGGAGGGAGGTTGTGTCTTGATGATATAAGATTCTGATCGGACGGTTGAAAAGAGTCTTGGAGGGGGTGGGGTCAGGTAGATTTTCGGAACTTGGAGGCCACGCCTTCCTTTCGATATGCGGAACCTCGGTTTGGGGAATCAGCTCAGCTTACGTGGGGAATCAAGGTTCTTTTGTTTATTCGACTGACAGGAATTTTTGCCCTACCCAATTTGCCTCGGATTTTTGACGGCCTATTATTTCAATTTTGTTTTATTTGTAGTAACAATTGATTGGTTTTTAAACTGTTTTTGTTTTTATAGAAATATATTAAAATAATTTTTTAAATTGATATATTAAAATGATTAGAAAATATTAATTTGAAAATTTTTTAAAAAAATCAAAAATCTTAAAAATTATAGTCCAACTATTAACTATACCTTCAAATAGTGTCATAGTATCAACATGTACTTTAAAATGAATAGTGTGTAAAAATCATCACATGTTTGGTGGAACGAAGTATGATATTTTTGCAAACGTGATTTTTAATAAAAATAAATTATTAATGATTTTTTAAAATATTTTTTTAATTTTTAATACTTGTATATCAAAACTATAAAAAAAATCATTAATTTAATGTTTTTTTAATATGAATATAGTTTGAAAAAACAAATTAAACCACAATACCAACAGAACTTATACATGAATAAAATATAAATCAATTTATTATGGAATTTTTTGAAAAGCTTAAATTAAGGCAGGAGATTTTTCATACATCGGACCACGCCTAAAATAACTAATTGTAGATGGTATGAGATTATTTGAAATCAAAATTGTATATCCATATTTGACCCAAAAACAAATTCCTGGACAGGCAGACTGTACATGGCCACTAGTATATTCAGGAAATACTTTTTTTTTTTTCTCTCGTACTCGATGGAGAAAAGGAGAGGTGATAAGGTAGGATTTTAAGTGGCTGGGACAAAAGAGAGGAAGGCTGCGGCTCATTTCCAATCCTGATAAAATTTATCCTCCCCACGAAGAAAATGGGGAAATGGTCATGGAGTCGTCTTCGATTTGTCCTCCTCATTTTATTTCTCTAGTTAAACATGGTTAAACAATGTGGGGTCAGGGGGGATGGATTTTTGGAAAAAAGTTTTGCATTTGTTGACTGTCGTTTACTCTTCTGGGTCGCTTTCAGTATGAAAGAGCAAGCAAATCTTTGTTTTGCTTTGTGTTAAAATATGACTGGTAAAGTATTTAGTCTAATTAAGTTTGATTATTTTTCCTTTCCTAAGGCGCAGCTGATTGATTACTGATCATCTGGTTTTTAACTTTTAAGAGATGACAGGGAGCATTACCAGTATTGAAGCCATATGCAATGTTATCGTGAGAAATAACTCTCTCACCTCAACAGGCTTCACTAGATATTAGAGATTATATCTGAATTTCTTTTGTTATCTATTTAAACCTAAAACTAAAATAGTAAATTAACCTAATAAAAATCAAATCAAATCATCCTGATGATCACGTTTTTGCCACATGATGAAGCCCTCGGAGACCAAATATGGAAAAACAGAAGATAACATATTGCATTAAACCTTTGGATCATGGGTCCTAGGTAACATGTATTCTACGCCTATACAAAGAGATAATGAATGTTACATGGCGGAAGGGTCAAAACAAAAAACAAAGGGCATGGTCTTCCACTTTAAAGAATAAGCTCATGCAATCGCATCTCCATCCTTGATTTAAATCAAATGCGATACCATCAAATGGTTTTCATGGGCATGAAAGCAAGCAATGGTGTAGATGCAACTAATCCATGTTGCAAGATATTACCGGATCTACAAGGTGTTAAGAATATAGCTTCATGTTGCTTAAACTGTAAAAATCTTCCTCACCTTCTTCAAATTCCTGCGACATATAGGGCAAGTGCCATCAGCTTCTGCTATCCTGCAAAGATCAAATTTAAACATATAAATTGGCTTCTTATTGGTCAAGCTGATTGTCTTGGAAGGAAAAATAGCCTTGCATCAGTAAACACAATCAGTGTTGGCAAACACCAAATTTATTCAGACCAATTCTGACTAGGAGCTATGACCCAGAAGAGTGAGTCAGAAGTAAAATGACGCTAAATAGCATTCCGGAACTTTACACGTTTTTATTGATTCCCTGCGATATTTGAAAACACTAAAATCATCCGACTCTTTTTATGAGCAATTGCTATTATGAGACAGAATAGAATACCTTAATATGGCATGCTATCAACTTTAACTACAAATCATGACAGTCCACAAGTCCCACCCAACCAAACCATGCCGTGATCAGCTTGTTCTAAAGGCCATGCCAAATAATTGGTGTCAGGTTGAGATTGTGCCTAACAAAGGATGCAGCCATCTAGCTTCCATTAAAACAATAGTCCAGTAATTAAAAGATACTATTAAAGTGCTCCGATAGACCAACTAAAACACTGAAATGGTTTCTAAGCCTCTCTAGGTCTCATCAACTCTGCAGACAACATGGTTTTAAATATCGAGTATAACCAAGGAATGTGAGACATTTAGACTGCTGATATTTTACCACCTATCACGGAAGGGGTTATCTTGTCCACTACCATCACAGAGCATCCGCATCAGCCAGCGACACTCTTACTGTGATTTAAAACAATGATATTTTACAATACCAAAGGCCTAAGCATGGACTTGTCGCATTGTAAATACTTTCTGTAACCATATGCATATTAATAGTGCTTTCTTCAGTTCAATATGCCATCTACCAAGTGCCAACTAAGTCTAAAACACATCCTAGGGTTACATAGGGCACGCCCTCACAGACTAAAGGAAGAATTGATGCATTTACATCATCCCCAGTTTGCCAACCTTAATTTGTCACAAGGTCCAGAAAGTGCTGTTTCAAGATCAAGAAAATAAACTAAATTTGAGGGTGGAGAGCAATTACCTTGTTCCACAAGCAAAACAAGCAACACAGTGCCCACATGGGAGGAAGAAACATTCCCTTGGAGCATCAAAGCAAATTGCACAAAGACGACGGGTGTTATTGCCATTTTCACCATCTCCTGATTTCCCTTCAAGGGAACCAGCTGCAAGAAAATCTTCAACATCCTTCTCATCGTTTGAGACAGAATCATAAGATGAGCCCCAGCTTGAAAGGTCATCATCTTTACATGAAAGCAAGGGGGCTCTCTCGGCTTCTACCTCTCCAAACAGAATTCTGGTTCCATCTTCACGAATGCATTGAAACATGTTCAAGAAGTTGAATGCCGCTATTATGAGAACTGTCATTCCACCTACAGGCAGAAAAACAAGTAAACATAAGATATCCCTGTGTCAATTAAAGAGAGGAAACACAAGAATGGAGTATACCTATGCCGACAATATATGTGGCCCATCTTGGTACATAGGAGACTTTGACATTCCACTCATCACTTTCTGAACCCTGAAGCAAATGAAAAAAAAAACCATGGATAAAGGTTGCGAATCTTCGGTTCTACAGACTATTAGATGATGATCTTTTCTCTGGTAGTCCTACTGAAATCTATAAATACAATACTGTAAGAGTGCCAATGGGCCAGCCTTAAAAGAAATGGAACTCCAAAGTGACGTCTAAAGTGGGACTGGTACTTTTAAAACTCATTCTTTTCCTCATCCATTCAACAAAGCTCTCAACTCCAGATGTTGGCCTTACATTAAAACAGAGACATTACAGTGAAGATAAACAGATTTACCTGTTCTGGACCGAAAGAGTTTAAGACAGCAACATTTCCATTGGGAAACATAATGTTCAAACTACACTTGCCATCAGTAAATGTACATTTGTAGTGAGCTTTGGTTGTATTGTATTGGAAAGATCTTACTCTGATGGCTAACTGAACCTGTTTAAAAAAAAAAGACTCACCCAAGTAAATAGTGCAAACAGCCATCCAGGAAGGACACAGGACTGTTTCAAAATCAACACAAGTAGAAACAAGATTATAAAGTAATAAAATGAACACAAAGATATTTCACGCCTATGATATAGCACATATGAAAATAGGCCATTTTTTTACTCTTTGAATATATCTTAAGTAGGTTATGGGTCTAAAGGGTTGACTTCCAGAACCCTGCATGGATGCACCATCAAAAAAAAAAATATATATATATATATATATATATATATATATTGCCTAAGATTTTTGTATAGGAGGAAGGATCCTGGGGATGATGAAAATGGAGAGGGAGAGGGAGGGAGGGGGGGGACCTCTGTCACTGGAGTGCAAATGGCCAAAACCAAAAAATACTTTTTCATGTTTTGTCTACAAAGTTTGTCCTTTCAAATGAGTTGTAGCTTAGGTTGACAAGAACATGAATGCTCTCAACGTAGAAAAATTGTAAACTTATCAAGAGATGAAAAACAATGTAAAGAAAAATAAGCACCTTTTTTGCTATTTATGGCATAATTCACAGGTCTAAAGGTAACGTTAGCCAAATACTAATCCATGTAGATTCTCATATTCTTTTGTAAGTGAATCAAACAAAAAAATTATGTGGTTCAAGCACCAGTGGCACAAGGAAATTTTCATATTTTGCACTTATCCGCCAACGTAGAAAATATCACAATGATAAGGTGCACCGGGTGATCTAAACATTGCCCAAAGGAAAATATTTTAGCAAGTTCAATACAAGAAACAAGGAGAGGCAAGGTCCTAAATTTTCAGATAAAGTATCGTTCATGTCTTTTTATTCTTCAATTACTTAATATAATGTCTGGGAAGCCAACTTATTCTTCAATTACTAAATATCATGTCTAGGAAGCCAATGAACTACAAAAACAAAGAACTGTCTATCTGTGGATAGTAATAGAAGAAATGAGATATTTATGGGTTAAATCTTTATTAATTGCTCGTGGAACATTCCTGCAAGACGAAACCAATTGATTATACATAAACAGGTCAAAAAGTTTGCAAATTGCCTCTACTTTCTCTGAGTTCAAGTTACCCAGTGCAATATGGTAGCTTGCAGAGGCCAATATACTCTGTTGGACAAAACCACTTCCTGCGAAGAAAAAAATTCCATATCAGTTAACATGCTTATACAAAGAAAACATCTAAAATCACAACCTTAATCTCACCTTGAATGACATTCCATGATAAAGTAGTGTTTGGATAAGTTGGATCCCCAAGCCATTGAGAAAGGCCTTCATTCCCTGCGATTTTCCAGCTTCAGAATCACATGAAAATAAAACTCAAAGTCCAATTTTGTAGCCAACAAAGAAAGATAATTAATTCCCAAATCACATGGACTCATTACATTTGCATACCTACCCTAGAAGCAAGCACATATGACAATTCCAGAAAAGCCACAAAATTTATCTAATAATCAGTTCCTAAGCATACCTTGTGCAATTACAAGGAAAACTGAGGAGCTCGGGGAGTTCACCCTGTATGAGATATTTATTTGAGATCCCTCATTCAGAAAATATACGAAGTCCTGGAGAACAAAAGCAAAATAAGCACAAGAACATTCACAAGCACCAAAACCAATTCAAAACATAACTGCAACCATAGCTTTACAGACACCATTGCACAGAAAAAAAACACCTGCCTTGTGAGAATCGGCAGGAACAGAGACATCAAGAGTTCTAGACCAGGTCCGTACAACATCAAGCGGAGGAGGTTTAGAAAACCCATATAGCATCAGCCCCGGATTAGTATCATAAAACTGTTCCACCTAGAGAAAACCAACCCAAATTTATCAAAATTACAACCCAAAACAGCATATCAAGTTCAAGAACCTCTTTTAATTCAATAATGGAAGTACTGCATCTAAACCATTAATTCCCGTCGGTACCAGCTTTAAGAACAACAGGTACAGATAAAATAAAATAATTTACCTTTATAGAGCGCACAAATAAGGGATTAGGTGGTAAAAGAATCGAGCATTTCGGTCCTAGGGTTAGCCTCATTGAACCATAAACCCCCAAAATCAAAGTCATGGACACTGTCAAATTAACAACCAATTATAAGATACTAAAACTATCTACAAAATTTAACATTAAACAGTCTAAAATCTGATCTAAAAACAATTTTTTTTAAAAAAAATAATAATAAGAAAAATGATAAACGAAAGACAAACCAAAGAAGCAGAATGTGAGAACCACGACGACACAAAACCACGTGCAATCTCTGATAGCAGATAAATCATCAAACGCAAAATAATTTCCACGGTGGGAAAGGTCAATGTATTGGTGTTGCAGATACTCTATCTCTGGCTGTCTATACTCAATTTGACGAAACCGTTGATTATCTTCTTCGTGGGCTGGAAAAGAAGCGTGGTTCGAAGAAGAAGAAGATGCAGCAGCGGAATAATCCGTAGAAGAAACTGAAATTTGACCTGGTTGTGCCATTCTAAGAAGCAAAAGAGGATGGATAATTTAATTAAATGAGTGAAAAATTGAAAACCCTAAGTAGGAACTAGAGGGAGAAGATGGGTGCAAACCTTGGAGAAGTTGAAGAGAAGAAGATTCCATGAGAGTTGATGATACTGGCTGAGTTACTGCAACTAACTCACCGATCAGTCTACTGATTTCGAAAAGAGACCACGGACTGGTTGTTGTGAATTCTGGCGGGGTTTTATTTTATACTTTGGAATGCCTAAGCTATGGACACTTGTCTGATTAAATGACTAAAATGACCTTCTGAGTGTTAAGAAACCATCTCAACCCAATAGCTTAAGCTGTTAGGTGAGGTTTCAAGATATGATTTATAATATTCTTTAACACACTTGCACAAGTGTTTTATTCTTAATTTTTATCAAATAAATAGAAATGGTAAGATTCGAACTCGTGAACGCTTGGTTATTAAGACTTTAATACTATGATAAAGAACTATTTTAACTCAATAATTTAAATTATTAAGTAAAATTTTAAAATATAATTTATATTATTTTTTAATACTAATTCATGAATAATTTATAACTGCAGTTAACCTTTTATTTTATTTGCAGTTAACCTTTTATTTTATGTGAGAAAAGCTAATGAGATCCTCTTTCGGACCTTTGTCTCCTTGTTATTCGTGGGCGAGTGTGTGTGTGTAAGTGTTCTTTTAAATGATGTAGCCTTTATGAAGACACACACTTTCTCCCTCAAGGGTGTTTTAGATATTTAAGTTCATGATAAAAAAGTAAAAAAAAGAAAAAAGATGGAAGAGGGTAGCTTGGTTGTTTGATTTAAAAATAAAAAAAAATGATAAAACTTTGTCAAATACAATTCTCTTTATGTTTTTGTGATGTTTTCGGGTGGTGCTGTACTTCTTCTATACACCAATCAGAGAGAGGTTGTTTTTAATATGGGGCAAGGTACATTGGCTTAATTTTGATTGTTGACTTATGACTCACTTCAAATTAGATTACTATATTTTTCATTGGTATTGCCATGTCTGCTATCAGTTTCCCGGTTAATCAAAAAAAAGGCTCAGTAATCATCTAGAAGGTAATTTAGTTGTAAGAATTTGAGATCAAGATGTTTATTTTTTTTTGTAATTTCAGGTTCGAGTCCTGAGGTTGCTAATATTGATGGCCACTGGAGACTTACGTGGTCGTTAACTTCAGGATCCGTGGGGATTAGTCGAGGTGCGCGCAAACTAGCTCAAACACACCACGTGAATCAAAAAACAAAAAAAAAAAAAGCTCAGTTGGCACAAAAAGAAAAAATGACATTAATCTCAAATTTAAACTCATATTTCATAAAGACATTTAAAATATATATTATAATTTGGAACCTATTTGTTGAGAAATTCATACATAAGTTTTCTTACTAATGAACCAAATTTTTGAAAAAACAAATGCGGTTGAGCTTAATAGTGTGTCAAGCTTCGAGCATGCTCAAGGGAATACACATCATTTCTTAGGCACGTCAAAAGGGATGAACATCCTCTCTTGACACGCCTAAAGGAATGAGGTAATGTGAGTCTGGCGGAACATACCAAACCCAAGGTACTTGGATTTGACATTTAGCCAAGTTTAAGGTAACATGAGTCTGGAGAATATGTCAAATCCAAGGCACTTGAACTTAACAGTCTACCAAGTCCAAGACAATATGGGTCTACTTGGAATTGATAGTCTGATACACCTAATGGAATGACCATCCT
>Ga0325401_1008117_pt1 | contig 10211 bp, 3 predicted proteins | sample PopdelMetagenome_FD_205666 | JGI IMG/M metagenome (GOLD analysis project Ga0325401, IMG submission 205666) | Populus deltoides microbial communities from Bellville, Georgia, United States - Xylem-PdKOR-R2 | ecosystem: Host-associated > Plants > Phyllosphere > Stem > Wood/Secondary xylem | place...
ATATACAATACAAGCTCCATTGTTTAAGAGTTCTATGAAAAGTCATTGATTTCTCATGCTAAACCACATTGGACCCTTCTTAAATTATCGTTACTTATGTCAGGAAAAAAACATATTTACCCTTAAACTATCATATCTATTTCAATTGAGTCCCCTATTCTATCGATTGTGATTGTCAATTATTTAGATTTTGGTCAATTAATTCCCTTAATGATCTAAATTTACCTGTGAGGGCACTTTCTTCTTCTTCTTCTTTTTCTTTTTCGCCATTCGAAATTCATGTGTAGGATTTTGAGACTCCATGCATACTCTCAAATGCAATCTCTTTATTGTAAGAAATCTGCACAAAAAGCATAAAGTTTAACAAATCATGAACTCTCAAATGCATCTCTTTATTGATGAAGATCTGAATTGGTGAAGGATCTAAATGATATAATCGAGAATTTATAGGCAAAATCGTACCTTTAGAACAATTTTCTTTTTCTTTTCTTTTTTCCTCTTGGCTGGGGATAAGGAAAAAACACTAGCATCATCTAGCAAATGAATCATCCAATATTGCACCCCCTCGTATGCCTCGTCCCACCAATAACAATTATATATATATATATATATATATATATATATATATATATATATATTATTTTTGGAGTCAAAGTCTATGATATAAAAAAGATAAAAAGTTATTTTGCTACGGCCCCATATTGCCAATAGCCATCAAATGACATCAACCGCACGTGTAAAGGATCATAGTCAACTTAGAATTTTAAAATAAAAAATTTAATTGATTTATAGTTTGAGATTATGCTACCAATACCAATACTGTAAATTTAAAATTCAAATTAGAAATTTTTTTATTTAAAAATATATTAAAATAACTTTTTTAAAAAAATTATTTTTAATATCAAAATAATATAAAACATAAAAAAATTATTTTTAATAAATTATTTGGGAATGGATTTTTTTATATACATTAGTTGAAATAAAATTACATTTTATGTAGTTTTTTCTTAGGAATTTAAACAATATAAACCCATTATTTTCACAAATTCAAATAGAAATAACTTTTTTCTCTTTTTTATTTATTATCATGTTTTCCATCATGTAGTAACAACAACAATAATAATATATAACGCAAAATCGAGATTAATAATAACAAAGTAAACATAAATCTCTATTAAAGTTGCCTTTTTTTTAAAAAATAAAAAAACCTTCTTTTCTTTATGCATTTTATTTTAAATTACTTACCTAGGGTTTCAAAAAATTAGATTAGATCATATCGTTTCTTTCTCAATCCTACTCCCTCTCAAAATCTCGTCTCTTTTTGGTATTTTATTGCTATCCATTGATCTACCTCTCTAGGGTTTCTGTTAATTTGCCCCAATTTGCACTCCCATTGTGCATAGATTTCAAAATCCCCAATTCAAAGCTCCTTTAGAGCTTCGTTCTTGGTGACTCTCTTCTCATTAATTTTCACAATTAGTTATTTTCCGTACAATTGAGTTTGTTTAGGTAAGTACTGAACCGTGTTGTTGCTAATTTTGTGGTGTAATTTGTTTTTGCTTTGCAGTGAATAAACTCAAGTTGGTTAAAGTTACAAATTTTGTACCTTTCATGTTTTTTTGGTGAATTTTGGTATTTATTGAAGTGGGCTGGGATTATTTTGTGATTTGAGAATGGAATCTGTGAGAGAAGCTGGTGGTGGAGTTACTGGTACAGTGTTAATGAGGTTTGTCTGGACTCATGGAGGTCGAAATGTATTTCTCAGTGGTTCTTTTAATAGGTGACAATACTCAATTTTAAACTTTATTTGTCTGAGGTTAATTGTTTTAGGGGGAACCCAATTTTTTAGATAGTGTACTGATTGTTTGGTTTTTGTGAAGATGGGGTGAACTTATACCTATGTCGCCAGTTGAAGGTTGCCCTAACGTATTTCAGGCGATTTATGATATTACACCTGGTAATCATCAGGTGCGTTGGTTTTGTTGTGGTTTGATCAATTTGAATTTGATCTATTTTAAGAAATGTTAAGCAATTATTGTAGGATGCCATAGTGTGGTCAAAGATATGTTCATACTTGTGACGTGCTTCTTGAGTTATTACACTCAGAGTGAGATTGCTGAAAAAAGAAAAGAAGAAAGAATAAGTCCTGGATAGCACATAACTTCTTACAAATTTCATTAGCACTGAAATCCCCTTGAATGCTATTTAGACGGGAGGTATTTGCTGTATACAATAACTATCATTAGCTTATCTTGAAATGAAAAGGTCTTTTTTTTTCAAAGTTTGCATGTGGAAGTACTCTGGAATAGGTTGGATTCAAGTGATGATAGAAAGTTTAAAACTTGGCTAAAAAATGCTATTATGAATATGTTCTGTGTCCTCGAACGGCTCTATGTCTGCACGGATATATATATATATATATATATATATATATATATATATATATTGCACTTCATGTGTTTATATTTACATGCAGTACAAGTTTTGTGTTGATGGAGAATGGCGACATGATGAACTCCAGCCTCACTCAACAACCGAATATGGGATAGTAAATATTGTCCAGTTTAACATGGAAGCCAATTATAATCCAGAGATGATTCCAGGATCTAGTATGGAATTGGATAACGAGGCCTTTACCCGTTTGGTGAGATACATTCTACTTTGGTCATCATGACTGCTGGAAATTGTTTTCTGTTTCATGAATGTTATTTCGGTCATTCAGAAATTAAGATTCGTTCTCACTGACTGCCAATTATTTGCACTCTAAAGATCATGGATCAGGGGCCTTTCGTGCATCATTTGAAAAATTCCAGTGTCCTTGTACAATAACATTTGGTTTTGTGTTGCTTATATTTACTTAGCAGTGTCATCTTGTCTCCCCGTTCCGTTACAAAATTCTAGTTTTCACCAATATGTCACCCTTTTACAAGTTATGGAATGTAATGAGGTTTTCATTTACAATCCAGGTCAGCATATCAGATGGCACATTGACTGGTGGAGTGCCAAGCATATCAGAGGCTGACTTACAGGTCTCTCGTCACCGGATTTCTGTATTTCTGACTACACACACTGCATATGAGTTACTTCCCCAGTCAGGCAAGGTTTGGATCCTTTACCAATGGTCTTCATTGTGGCACTCATTTTTTTATGTTTACTTGGATTTGAAGTGAGCAAATTTGTGTTTGCCTAATTTAGAATATGTAACTTACAGGTAGTTGCCTTGGATGTTGATTTACCAGTAAAGCAAGCCTTTCACATTTTGTTTGAACAGGTATCTAATCTGTTTTTTTATGCATTTACTTGTTGCCGGTATCTTGGACAGCTGAACTTCTAGTTACATAATTCTTCTTTTTTTGGTTATGCAACATTTAAAAGATTCTATATAGATGATTGAAGAAAAACTGTATTCTTTGCTTTTCAGTGAATATCTCTTTTGTTTTTTGGAGAAGAGTTAAGTATGTGTTTAAAGAAAACTTGAATACTTATCAATTGCATGCCTTAGTGATGGAAGGCATAATTGGCATGTTTCAGTTCATTCTGTAATATGCCTTTTGGTTTTGAGTGTGACCATTGCTTCATCTTTTGAACAGGGTACGTAATTTTTCTTGGTAGTTCCATCGAGACTTGTTTTGATAGGATATCTAACTAGATCATCATTAGAATGACTTGGATCCATGAGCAGATCGATAAGGTTTTGACTATAGCACACCTTCCATGCTTATGAGTTGTGTGATAAAACCTTGCTCTTTCTTATTTTACTACATCACAGAAATTCTAGCCTAAAGAACCTAGCCTCAGACTCGCTCGCTTCCCCCATGAGAATGATGTCATCTGCTTACTATCCGTGGTTGATTGCTTGAACATTTGGGCCTTTTTCACACTTGTTGATTGCCCTAGTCTTAGACCACAGATACTTGCTTACTTCACCACCCACAGTCCTCTCTGTCCAGTAGCATAGATATATATGTCCTCAAGCAATAGAGATCCCATTATTTATGATATTTCTAAAGGGATTTATCAACCTGAAATAACAATAGCCAAAGTTACTTGGTTTCTTTCATGTTCTCCTTGTCAAGTGGAAAGTCAGCCATCTCTGGTACTGTACCCAGATTGCTGGCTTCAGAGTATTGACTCCTGTGGTCTTCTTATGATTCCTCTTCTATAAAACCAATTTCCCTAATTAGATCCTTCTTTGTGGGTAAGATATTGAGCACTGGAGCAGGAAAAAGACATAGCTTACTCAGCAAGATACAAATGTCAACAATTACACAAAAGTAGCTGCGGCTGTGATTACTTCAGTTCCATAAATGAGAACTGTAGGAGGAGTTAATTTCATACTTGTGCTGTTTTGCAATGCAATGAACTTACCAATCGAAAAGGACAAAAGTAAATAGAAAGTGGTGCTGCACATGTACTAAAGTGAATAGTCAGTTTCAAGCTGGCTTAAGTCCTGACTGCAGGCTTAGTCTGTTCCGTGATCTGAGCTTTGTCCGCTTATTATTTACAATCGCTGGTCGCCATGCATATTTGCTTGATGATCAAGAGCTTTGATATGTATGCCTTCTAAGTTAGCTGTTTCCAGGGAATCTCTATGGCTCCTCTTTGGGACTTCTCTAGGGGCCAGTTCGTTGGAGTGCTTAGTGCCTTGGACTTCATATTGATATTGAGAGAGGTAAGCACATGTAAAAAATCAAGTCTTCTTTCAACAGTGAGTCTTCTAAACACAAATATTTATTTGTCCATTGATTTTAGTGCTCAAATTTATATGCATCGGAGATGGATTAAGATAAAAGATGCAACAGCACAAGGTTCATTTTCTTTAAAGGAAAAGTAAATAAATTGTATCCAGCTTTGTTTACAATGTGGCATAATATCCACCTGTGTTTCTGTGAAGATTAACCCCAGACATTCAGCGTTAGGTTTTGATTCGGGGGAAAGAACCCAAATGCAATTGATGGATTTTTGGATATTCATGGGGTATTGGGAGAAAGTTTACATGATTTCTACGACAGGCGACAGACTTGAAAAATTTGTGTGGATAATATACCCTTCTTGATAAGAAGTCTTTGTTGACAGAAATATACTGTTTGTATGTCTTTATAATGCTGCTGATTACTTCTACTTGCAGCTTGGAAATAATGGGTCAAATTTGACAGAGGAAGAACTTGATACGCACTCCATATCTGCTTGGAAAGAGGGGAAAGCATATCTGGAAAGACAAATAGATGGACATGTGTGGCCTCTACCTAGACATCTCATACATGTAAGTGATATCTCATGCATGTTTATATCTGTAGCGCATAAATGAACCACTAATCTGTTTTTCATCATTCATGCATGAAGTGCAAGTGTAATTATTCTCGGTGCTTTATTTTTTGGTCTGCATTTGTGCTGTACTGCTTGTAGAAAGCATTTAAATGGCTGTATCTTGTTTACAACACCCAACAACCCCCCCCCCCCCCCGGGTCTCTCTCTCTCTCTCTCTCTCTCTCTCTCTCTATATATATATATATATATATATATGTATATGTATATATATGGCTTCTGTCCATTGATCTGGATTTTGGCTAATGTGCAGGCTGGGCCATATGACAACTTGAAAGAGGTTGCTTTGAGAATATTGCAGTATAAGGTGGCTACAGTTCCTGTTATCTACTCATCATCAGAAGACAGTTCATTTCCTCAGCTGCTGCATCTTGCCTCGCTTTCTGGAATACTGAAATGTAAGGCTCTTTGGTTAGCTTGCTAAGCAGCCACACATACTTTATTACTAACCATGGATATTAATTTCCAGGTATTTGCAGGTACTTTAGACATTGTTCTAGCACCTTGCCTATACTCCAACTACCAATTGGTGCAATACCAGTGGGTTCATGGGTTCCGAGTATTGGAGAGCCTAGTGGGTGCCCCTTGGTGATGTTGAGACCAAGTGCTTCTCTTAGTTCAGCTTTAAACTTGTTAATTCAAGGTACGTTTGTAATTTCCATAAATTTCAGAAAGTAGGAAAAGAAATTATCAACAGAAATGAATCTGTGTATGTTTTGGAAGTGGAAGTTCTAATTTTGTGGCAAATATTTCAAGCAAACTACTTGAATTTGCTTTACATGTATTACACTTAAAATTTGCATGGAACTTTCAAATCATATTGATTGGAAGAGGGTGCATATGAGTGCTATTTGATAAATTTCTTAAATTACCAAAAAATGAAATAAAAATTTTTAAGGATCTTTTATCAGCTATTTATATTTCATGTCTCCTATTTTAAGACTCACCTGAAATGGATCTAATCACAGGGCCATGTGAATGGGCCACTTACTTAAACCCTTATCATTGGCATGCCTAAGATCTGATTTCATATTGTTTTCAGAACTGGCTAAGGTAGTTGTTATGTGGGGGCTAGTTTAAATGTTTGTACTAAACACATTGTTGCCTTTTGAGATAGTTTTCTATGGTTTCAACTACTCAAGAATATACTTCAGCTATGCATCTTGGTCTTCATGTAATTTTAATCACTCGTATCTTTTCATCACCTCCTGTACAGCTCAAGTAAGTTCAATACCAATAGTAGATGAGAATGACTCGTTAGTAGACATATATTGTCGGAGGTAACTTGTTCTTCTTAGTTTGATGTTGTTAAAACCTCTTCTTTTATTTTGAGGTTAATTATCTGTTATCATCTAACAGTGACATAACAGCTTTGGCGAAGGACAAAATTTATACTCATATTAATCTTAATGAAATGACTATAAATCAGGTAGCTGCTCTTTCTGTTCCTCCATTTCTTTATTTTCCCTTGAGCATGTTGCATTAAGCAACTTCATAGTGGCATTAGTTTGTAGATATATATAACAGGAAAGCATTATTGTCTAGATTTTTTTCATTATTTGTTTTATATAATTATGTCTATGAAAACTTTATGTCATTGTGGACACGAGGAGTCGAGGATGGTATTAATACTTTTGTTTTAAGAATATCTGACACATATTTAAGGGTTTGATGATTAGTTGGATCCATGGAGGCATATCATTTGGTTTCAACTTTAAAGGATAAGGAAGACAGGAGGGGGCAGGGGTGCTGGGTCTTTCCAAAATGCTTTCTTGTTGAGATTTAAAAAACTAACTGAAAATGGATGTAATGATGGTAGTGTAAACTCCTTGATTGTTTCATTGAGGTAATATTTGGCGTGGAAATGACTTCTGGCGTCACAGTCTTAAAGTATACATTTAGTGGTTTTCTGGTTTCACTTGGACCAAGTGAATCCTTTTTACTTCACAAAAATCACATCAAAGTATTAATTGCATGCTCTGGCAGGCTGCATAAAATTTATTTGAAGTTGTTTTAACTTTTATTTTTTAGTTTATATGTTACCCCATTGTGTCAAAATGTAGTTTATGATATAGAAATCATGCCTGAAATTTGCTGATCATGGTTTCCCCTTGCTACTTTTATTTATTTCAAATTTGATAAGGCTTTGCAACTGGGGCAAGATGCCTATTCTTCTCATGAGCTGAGAAGTCAAAGATGTCAGATGTGTTTGCGATCTGATACATTGCATAAAGTGATGGAGCGATTGGCAAACCCAGGTAATCTGAACCTTATCTTTTATTTAGAATGAAGATCCCGTTGAATATCTCCCAATATGACTTTGAAGTGTCTGAGTTTGTTAATCAGGTTATAAATGTTTTTTTTCCCAGTATGTTAGGCATTAGGATATCAGTTCTTTTGATTTTTCTTTCCCTGTAATTACTCAAACTACAGTTCCTCTTCTTTGTCGTTGTTTCTTTCAAGCAAACCTGAGCTGCTATCCTTCATCTTTTGTTGAATAATCTATTCATCAAGTTATAGCGCTTGAAGGACTTTTATAGAACCATCAAAGCCTTTGCCAGATACACACATACAGACATGTAAACACTTTGGTTACAAATGGCTGTGTTAAATATGATTGTGGGTAAAACTTTTGCTGAAACAAGGTCTCTATAATTGTTGTTTACTCTTCTAAAAATTCATACAGCATCTTTTTGTGATATCTGTGCACCTAGTTAATGATCCTCAATCCCTGGGTTGTCAGGTGTCAGGCGACTTGTCATTGTAGAGGCTGGCAGTAAACGTGTGGAAGGCATTGTTACATTGAGTGACATTTTCAAATTTCTACTTGGCTAGTTTGAAGCTACGGGGCGTTGCGTTAATCGAAAGGGATTTATGGAGTGGTTTTGGACAACACCAGACATGTTATTGCAGCATCAACAGCTCAATTGTTCCAGTATTACTCCAGCACTTTCCATGGTCATATGACCCAATTATTTGAAATCTACGTTGGATTATTTGAAATTCCAGCCTCTTTGCTTCCCCGCTGTTTTAGGATTTTAGGCTAAAAAGAAAGGGAGAGGCATGCAATTTGAGAGTTTGATTCTCTCCTAATTCCCAAATTTGTTCATCTCCCATCCATGTATTATGAATTACCTAGATCTGTCATTGTAGATTCCATGTATACGAGGAGCATAGTACCTCTTATGTACTACGCTGGGAGATGGGGAGGAGGTAAATGCTTATTGTCTGCTATTGCTTCATGTAGCTGTGATTCCTGAGAAGAAAATCTGATAAAGATGGCTTTTGGTTCGTTTTGTTTCATTATTGTAGTTAAAAACTGGGAAAATTTATGCAAGTCAAATGGCATTCTTGTACACAAGTAAGCGTATGGAGAACCCTTGATTGGGAATGACCTTGCCAATGCCAAGCTGATAATTTTGGGATTTTCGTTCTCTTTTTGTGGCCTCGTACAAGCAAAATAAAATTAACACTAACAAGAATGGGTTTTTTCTACTGTGAAATGTCGCATGTTTTTCAACTTCTTTGGCTGCTTTCAATTTCATCCATGTTTTTAATGAAGATAAAGATGAGACATTTAAATGTAAAATTAATAAAATATAGTCATTAAATATATAGTTTTCTATGATATTTTTCTTTTGTTAAATAATTTTGAAACCTGGTCCGGCCCGGCGGGTCGACCCGATCGACCCAGGCCTAGGACCGGGTCTAGTCTAAGTAAAAACCCGTTGGGGCTTTGCCCTAGCGAAACCCGGTTGATCCGGCAGGTCGACCTGGGTAAACCCATCTGAGACCCAGCCTTACACACACACACACACACGGGCAATGATGTCGTTTATAATTAAACTCACACTACAAATCCTCACACTACAAATCAAATTATCTTTAATGAAGATGAATCAGAACATTATCCGAAACAGAGCAGTCAAAAATCTCATCTTTAACGCTAACTTTAGGAGATAAAGCAAAAAACAAAGGCTCTAAACTATTTTCAAGACTTTTTACATACTGGGTGTTGTCTCTTTTATGATAAGTCAATAGAGATGAATCAGAGCTGCTGATTTGATTGTTGCCGATTAATATAAGTTGTGAGATTTCAGGAGAGGATAAAAGGAGTTTGAAGCAACTTGACTCAATTGAGAAAATCCAATCTGGTTCATGGGTTTGAGGGACAGAGAGCTTTAACTTGAGAAGACTCGATGAGTTGGATTGGAGAGTTGAGGACTGCAACTCGGAGTAAGTGAGTTGAGAGTACGGGGTTGGGGACTCTAAAAGAGAGTAAACAAGAGGGGATTATGGTTTCGAAGGTTTTTATATCAAGGCCATTGAGTCTGGCTTTAGAATAAGAGGGGGAGAGGGAAAGAAAGGGAAATCAGGATAGGGGGAAAGAAGGAAATAAAAAAGAGGATGGAAGGTGAAGTAATTTTCACTACAAGAAAAATTAAATAAAACTTAATTATTTAATTTGCTGAAAAAAGTGTAGACAAGACTGCTTTGGAAGCACAGGGTATAAATTTGGTTTTATTTTTTATTTTTATTCATGTCAATCTATTTAGAGGCTGTTTGTCTTTGCGTTAGCTGCTGCGTTTTTGTTTAAACGCAGATAATATGATGTTTGGTTAAAAAAAAAAGCTGCGATTTGATTCATGGGACCCACTAAAAATAAGGTTCAACCTCAGGTTTTGGCGAAGCAATTTTTTCATGCTTCTCATCCAGCGTTCTGTATTTTTACGTTTCACTCTCCATTGTCAACACCAAGCCCTTCCCTTCAACTCACGGCAAGCAACTCCTCACCACCAACAACACAAAAAGCTCCCATCCTCCGGCCGACAGCCAACAACTCCTCCCCTCTTCACCATGGTCAGCAACAACAGCCACTACGTATG
>Ga0325401_1008120_pt1 | contig 10208 bp, 9 predicted proteins | sample PopdelMetagenome_FD_205666 | JGI IMG/M metagenome (GOLD analysis project Ga0325401, IMG submission 205666) | Populus deltoides microbial communities from Bellville, Georgia, United States - Xylem-PdKOR-R2 | ecosystem: Host-associated > Plants > Phyllosphere > Stem > Wood/Secondary xylem | place...
AAGCATTCACTATCATTAAAGTGGGCATTAATTATATGGTTTATTATTTAATATTGAAAAGCAAAACGTTTCTCTTACTTGGTCTGTACTAAACATTTATTTAACACTCATTTTTTCACATTAAAATTAGGTGTAATTTCATGACGAGACGAAACATTTATTGCCATTTGAAACCCGTAAGTCGTTGAAATTACAATTACAAACCCAAAGATTCCTAAACTCACCAAACACAAACTATTTAAAACCCCGAAACGGCCCTCGATGTTTCTGGATTCTACTTCTACAACAGCAAAGCGACCGCCTGGTCCGTCTCTCACTCTTTCACTCTCTCTTCTTCCTTCCTTTCTCTTAAACCGAAACCAGAAAACTAAAAACAATCTCTTAAAAATAGGTAGCCATGGATCCAGAGACGGCGTTAGAGCTGGTAAAGCAAGGAGCCACACTCCTCCTCCTCGACGTCCCTCAGTACACTCTTGTCGGCATTGACACTCAGGTACTAGAGATTTTCTCCGTTTAGTTGAATTTCGAAATTTATGCTATCGTGACTGACTGTGACAAATTGCAGATGTTTACAGTGGGACCAGCATTTAAAGGCATCAAAATGATACCTCCTGGCCCTCATTTTGTTTACTACAGTTCTTCTAGTAAAGACGGCAGGCAATTCTCCCCTATCGTTGGCTTCTTCGTTGATGCGGCTCCGTCTGAGGTAGGGTTTCTTTGTATTTAATTGAATTTTTATTGTTATTAATTTCTGTTTTGAATGCTAAATTTTGAAATTTGTTCTTATTATGACTGTGTTTTTGCTTTTCATTTTTTTGGTTAATGAACAGGTTATTGTTCGTAAATGGAATCAACAAGAGGAAAGGCTGGTGAAGGTTCCAGAAGACGAGGTTTGTGTTTATTTATCTTTTTGAATATGCATGTTCTTACTGTATTTTTTGAGTTACTTGTTGTGAAAATAGAATTAGTGATGCTGGTAACTTTGTGGTGATTTTTTCTTTTCTTGTTTAGTTTGCGGTACATATGTAACACAAGCCTTGTTAATTGGAAGAATGTATTGCTCTTTCCATTTTTTTTTTCCTTCCATCTAATATCAAGAGGGGAAAAGGAAAAACTGTCCAAATTATGATTACCTGAGTCAAACTTTTTCACTAATGAGTCGCAATCGCTTTAACAGTTGGATGGTTTAGTCGAGTTGTAGTGTAGTTGGCTGGCTTTCCTTTCTAGAACTCTTTGATGATCATTCTCTTGGAGCTGAGGATTATATTTTTCCTTCTAGTGGTTACAGTGGGCCATTTCTTATTTCCACCCAATTTACTTGGACAGTGTCCTTTGATCTGTTCCTTCAAATTTTTGGTACTTGTCTACTGCAAGAGAAAAAAGTGTCGTGGTTTTGGTCCTCAGCTTACATTAGTTGTCTTGGTTAGTTTCTTCTTTTATAAGGGTGTCCTGGGATATGAAAACTTTGGACAAGACAAGGCAAGTTATTCTAGAAGCTGGTCCAAGGAAATCTGTACGTTGATAAGTGGCTGGGAATTGTAGAATTCCAATTTGAAGGTTTTTGCTGCTTGCTGAGGGGAACATTTAAGGGCTTTTTTATTTGCAAGTGTACTTGCTTTATGCATGTATAGTTAAACAATGTCAGATCAACGTTCATTTAAACCAAGATATAATTTATTGAACTGGTTAATGCTTTAACATGTAAATTATTGACTAATTGGGTTGACTATATGATTTCCCCATCACGAGATAATGTCCTAACTTGTGTTTGGTTTTGCAATAATGTTAATGCTTGTGCTTTCTCAATAACTTTAACGAAAACTTAATGATCTATTACTAGCAAGGAGAATCAATTCTACATGGTTATAGGAACTGAGAGCTTTTGCATGGTTTAGTTTCCTACAAGGATCTTACTTATTTACCCATAGCTGCACAGTTTCAACCCTGCCTTTAATTTGATAGATACATGAATATTTATAGCTTTACTTTTCAGTTCACTCTAACCCATGGATAGACAACAAGAATTCCGGACCTGGGTTTTCTTTTTTGGAAGTTCCTGTTCAAAACTTTACTTTTTGGAGGACAGTATTCAATCTATACATTTGCTTGGTGTGCATAGTGCTGGCTTCATTTTGGTTTATGTTTTTTCTCTCCTTTTTTGCTGCCCAGGAAGAAAGATTTTGCCAAGCAGTTAAAAGTTTAGAGTTTGACAGATATCTTGGTCCTTATAACCTAAGCCAGTATGGAGAATGGAAGCGATTGTCTAGTTACCTCACAAAGACCATCATCAAACGAATTGGTATTTTAGCTACTAGAAGTGCTATTTATTTTAAACAGCTCTGTTGTTAGCTCTTATTAGGATTTCTTCATGATTGCTTTCTTATGGTTGAGTGCTTGGTGTTTTTAACACTTCATTTCATCTTCTATAATTACTGCTGTTTTCTCATTTTACATTTGGTTCTTCTACTTTTTTAAATTTGCTTTTGAGAATCCACATAGATATATACTTTATATTAATTTAAATATTTTTTTTCTTGTAGATATATTATGTTCATTGACTGGTCAGATCACATTTCCATTTTTTTTTTCTAAATTTAGATAGGAAAAGTTCAGCACTGGATATGGGTATTGGTTGATGTGAATGTTAGTTTTAGCTTCTTGGCTAGTAATTGATGCAGAGAGCTTGAAGCATGTAAATCATGTAAGAATATGCATTAGTCACTTATTTTTAATAGAACAAAGGTTTTCATCTGTCTATGAAATACTATGACTCTGCTAGCTTATTTGAAATACATAGTGTGCCTCTCCTGATAGTGAGTTCCTCACAACTTGTTTATGTTGAATTGCTCGGTCAATTCACAGAACCCATTGGGGGAGAAATTACGGTTGCATGTGAATCTGAAATGGATAAAAACAGTCCTAAAACATCAATCGAGAGAGCTCTAGATGCACAATTGGGGACTGGTAAGTTCTCAGCATCTACATCAGTTGATCGGTCCAAGAAGAGAGGATGTTATTACACTACAATCCCACGTGTTATTAAACGCAGAGGAATGGAGGGGAAAGAACTTACTTCTTTGAATCTTGACAAGGTAAAGTATTGGTATGTATGGCTTCTGAATTATCTTTGACATTTTATAATTTAGATTAACTTTCTTTCTTTCTTTCTTATTCTTCTTCTTCTTCTTCTTGTTTTCCTGTTATCAGACTGAATTACTAGAAAGTGTTTTGATTAAAGACTACGGAGGTTCCGAAGACTTACTTCTAGGGGAGCTGCAGTTTGCTTATATTGCATTTTTGGTATGCACAGATGAATCCTGCATTTCGCACATTGATCGATGTTATCATATCTTTATGGCATTCAAAAAACTCTGCAGATGGGGCAATCACTTGAAGCATTTTTTCAGTGGAAATCTTTGGTTAGCCTTCTACTGAGTTGCATTGAAGCTGTAAGTAATGATTTGTTTCAGTTTCCCTTGATAGTAAAATATTAGTTTGAGAGATAATTTACTCTCAATACTTTGAAACTTAGAAAACCAATGCTTTATTTAATTATGCATGTGGCCCTTTCTCATCCACATATTAAGATCATGATGTTTTTCACCACTACTCTTCCCACTGTGCCTTTATGTTATTCTTCTTTGTGCGCACATGTTCTCCTTTGAACTTTCTTTGACACTGTTCTTTCTTCTGCTCCATATCATATCCTGTGAGCTGAATCCAATGATTGTGTTCTTTCATGAACGAAGTTTTTCTTGCTATGTTTTTGCTTTCAATAATTGAAAATTATGGCTTGTGCCCAAATTCAAAGAGGTGTTGATTAGATTGAACAAGGCATATATTCAAGAGCAATAGCAGAACAATATACACACACTCATAGTTTGTGCATTTAAACGTCTCCCTAGATGCTAATCTTCTACAGTAGGTGCTCGTACATAGTGATTTAGTGCATCACAATACATTGAGTGGCTGTCACATGAAAATGAAACAAGTATCGCACATGCTTTGGTGTTTGGTTCAGCACTGCAAGCAGCAATATCTTCTGAGCATTTCTCATTTAAAATCACTTTTTTTAACCATTTTTCCTTTGTATTTTATAGTTTCTTGCTGATTTAGTATGATATACTACTCCCCATTCCTTAATACAATTAAGGTCGTTAATTTATGGTGAAAGTGCACTGGTCGCTCAGTACTGAAAATGTTTCTTTTCATTTTTTTTCTGTCTCCTTATCTTCTCTAATGTTATAGTATGTTATTCTTTTAAAGCACTTTTTTCTTTCTTTTTTCACTTTTGGTGCTCTATAAGTGTTTGGTTATCTTGTAGTTCATCCTGTGCATAGTTTACACATATCACCTCAATGATGTTCATTCCAGCTTTGGATTTTTTATTATTTATCTTCTAATGACAGTGCTCTTTTGTTCTTTTTACAGCCTTTTCGTACAAGGAGTCATCTTTTTACTAAGGTAATATTCTGACAGTAATTGTTTTGAGTGTTTCTTTATATTATTACATGATCATGGTGGTTTTAAAATTTAGGTAACTGAATACCACCACAAAAAGAAAAGGTAACTGAATAGTGCCCCATAATGAAAAGGTTAACTGAAGGTGATGTTATTAGCAGATAAACCCAACTAAAGAGGCCTTAACACCTGGGTTTCAGATTCCTGAATCTTTTTCTGTGATCTTATCTGAAATTCTTTTTTTTATTATCACATGGGTTTTTATGCTCCTTGGTACCTTAATTTTTATCCCCTTCCTTATAATGATAGTGGCTGGACTTTCTAATCATTTGCTTGCTTGACTCTGGAAAACTGATGCCTTGACCTTTTTATCATTGCTTCCCCCAACTCCTTACTCTTATTACCATTTTGAAGTTCTCTAGTCAACTTTACCAATATATAACTATATCCACTCAGCAAGCTTGGTTTACTGGATAAAACTTGTTGGTATATCTGGATTTTTTTTTGGTGATCCTGGTGTTTATCCTTTTCTGGTGTTGATATTTTGATGCCTGAGTTTTTATGCATTATTGTGTGGTTGGAAGCTAATACATTATATATGCACCTTTGGTTCTGTAGATTTTGTTCTAACTGGTACTGGCTCATATGAATTTCACACAGTTCATCAAGGTCATCTTCTATCAACTGAAATATGGACTTCAGAAAGATAGGAAAGAAAGTAATGGTGCAGGAATAGCAGTATCATCATTGCTGGACGAGTCATGGTTTTCTGCTGATAGCTTTTTGCACCGACTTTGCAAGGTAGTTCGTTGCACCAAAATTATCAACTGATGAGGCTCAATTGCCACTTAAAAGAGACTTTTCACATTTGAATTAGATTGTGGTGATTTAAATTTGCTTGTCTCCATATTAAGTTCCTAGGCATTACATATAATTGGTTGCCTGCCATGCAATTTCTTATACAACTAGGCCGCGGAAAGAAAAAGAAAACCTTATAGCAATTTCAAATCATTCGTGTTGCATAGATTACATATTGATTCTTGTGTTAGGATCAAGTGATTGATTTATGGCTAAATGGGTTGCAGGATTTCTTTTTGTTGGTGCAAGATGCCACTGTGGTGGATGGAGATCTTTTGACATGGGTTTGTACATTAAAGTCATCTTTTCATAGTCAATTTGCTCTTTTCTTTTACATGTAAATTGCATATTTTGTATCTCAAAGTTCTATTTTGAAACATTTTTTTCAGAAAAACTAAATTGGTCTTCTTTATTTTAGAAACTTCTTATAGTTATGATTCTTGGTTATTGACTGCAAACCTCTCTTTTTATGCGAGTTGTGAAAGCCACAGACTCACATGCTCGTGCTTGCAGTTCTATTCTGTTCTTCTCCCACTAATATAAGGATGGTGTCCATCACAAATTCTTTACTTTTTTCTGTGATGTTTAATTGTCATGCATATTTGGCATGATACCAAATTCTCTTCCTTTTGCATGAAAAAAGCACTATATCATATCTTTTTTGACCATCTGCTAGAATGTTTCAGATCTTTACTTATGGATTGGAATCTTAGATTAATGTGTGCTCCCGGATAGGCTTCATTTGATTAGAAATCAATTTATTGCAATCCATAGTTTCATTTAGTATTTATTCACCAGTTCTAAATTTCATTGGAATGGATGATCTGGTGTTGGATGAATGAATGGAAGATGTTTGCACTTTAATGTTCCAACTCTTGCAGACTAGGAAACTGAAAGAACTACTTGAGAATATTCTGGGATGGGAGTTCCAGCAGAATAGCGCAGTTGATGGCATATACTTCGAAGAGGATGATGAGGTCAGTTTATATGTTTATGAACACTTGGTTAGTCTCTCTCTTTCTTACTTTTCTTCCTGTGCAGTTTGCTCCTGTAGTTGAGATGTTGGATGAGTCGAGCTTCAATGGAGTTCCAGCTGCTTAGACCAGAAACATATTCCTTTTTTAACTCTTATCAGCTAAGTCATGCCTAAGCATACCTGTCATCTTTGTTTTCAACATTAATTGCCTGCAAATCAGTAGATGGTCTTATGAAATCAGTCAATTTCATGTCAAAATATTAGCTAACATGTTTGTCAGACTCCATAAATTAGTTATGAAAATCTGTAAGACTAGGAAACAAGGACCATGTACAGTTACATTTTGAGGATGGTCTTCACCGATGAATTTCATAAAGTTATATATGTTCTTAAACTGATTTTAGAATGTGATGTAAATTATCGTGAAAGGCTGGAAATTGTTACGAATATGGTCGGGAAAACAGAAGATCAGATTGGATTGTGACAATGAAATATCACTAGTTAGCACAACATGAGTTGCCATTTTTAAAAAAAGAATTTTCGCCAACATCTGTCTGTGTTGCACTTCTAAACAGGAGCTTAACCTACGATGTAAATGTCGAGGGAATAATACGGTGGTTATAACAGAAGTAGAGTGGCTTGTGCTAGGATGGCGTTTGAATTTTGAAATGCATGCATTGGTAACTTGAAAATTATTTGGTCGGTGGATTCCCCCCTTCTCTCTTATATGTTTTTCAACTGGGTTGGACTTGACATTGAAGGTTCAGTTGGGTTTTGTGTTAGAGGTCTGATTACTGATGGACTAGGAGAAGAGAGTTTTGGTTGGGCCAGGGAGAGGTTCGGTCGACAGCGTCCACTTATTCTCTTTTTCATTTTGGGCCTGTTTGGCAGCCATTTGTTTTGTTATTTTTTTTTAAAAAAAAAATTTAATTATATATATATTATTACTATTTTGATGTATTTTCAAAATAAAAAAAAACATTTTAAAATATAACATCTATCATGTTTAAAAAAGCAAGTAATTTCTCTTTTCTAACCTTCGGTTGGGCAATACCTTTTTCCCTCTTTTATTCTCCCCACCTTCTGCTAGGTTGACAGCCACCTTCGGTTGGGTCATGGGTGTTTTCTTCTCTCTCTCTCTCTCTTTTTGAGGGTGTTTGGCAGTGTGGTAGTGGTTGCTTTTCAAATAGCTTTTTGTGCTGAAATACAAGTTAATGATATATTTTTTTTATTTTTTAAAAATTATTTTTGATATCAGCACATCAAAACGATTCAAAAAGTACAAACCGCACTCAATTTTAGCCAAAAAAAATGAAATTTGGTGAAAAGCAGGTTGAACCGCAGAGCCAAACGCTCCCTTTATCTTCCCCTCGTAGAGCAACAACAACCTTCATTTATGCCTTAGCATATTTTAAAAAAAATATGATGAAAGATGTGTCATCTTCAAATAAGACTAGTAGTCTTGTGTGTTCTTTCTTGTTGTTCAATATGGTGTCTGATGTTGTAGTAGTTGTTGTTTTTAATGTGTTTTTTTATTTATAAATATATTAAAATTATATTTTTTATTTTTTAAAATTATTTTTTATATTAGCTTAAAAAAATTATTTTTTAAAAAAGTATGATGCCATCACAAAAACAAACACAACCTGAATCTAGGTGGATTTTAACAAAAATTTGAAAATTTTGCCAAAAAAAATACATCCAGACAACCTTTTAGACTTCTCAAACACAAATAAGATTAAAAAAAAAATAAAACTCTTTGTAAAGTACAAATCAATGTAAAATTCGAGTTTAATTTTTTTGTTATAAAAATTCAAATTGATATACCCAAGATGAAATCATTGGAGTATTGGTATAAGTTTAGATTGGATTTCATTAACAAAAATTTTCTTTCTCCCCTCTCTTTGTTTTAGCTTTCATATTTTTGGCGAATTTGTAATGAATGATCTATTCTTAAGTATTTGGTTTAGCGTTAATTTCTTTTTAGAATTGATTTAGTGTTAATTAAGATAAAATAAAATATCAAATCAGGTTTAAAACATGTTTTATTTTTAATTAAATAAAAATTCTAATCAAATTTTATTACAAAATCTTGATGGAAGAAAAATTCTTTTTAACTATATACATAGTATGTTTGATATTGTGATTGTTTTTGTATTTATGGTTTTATAAAGGTAATTTTTGAAAAAACACTTTTTTATGTGGTTGCTTTAAGTAAATTATGTATTTGGTAAAATTTTTGGTTGAAACTGCTTATTCATAGAAAACATGTGATTAATATTTAGTTAAAATTATGATTAAACATGAAATTACCAAATAGGATATCAATTGTTTCCATACTTGACATTGAATAATTAATATATATTTAATAATAACTACTTGAAAATAAAATTCTACACTAACACTAACACACATGGTTGCACATGAAGAGGGATTATAGGACTTAACAAGAACAAATCTAGTGTTGGTTTTTGTTGATCTTTGTCGTGGAACTGAGGGTGGTTGGTGTAGATCTGGTTTTGATCTGTGTGTTTTGTTATGGTTTGTGACCGGAAAAAAAGAAGATGATGATGAAAACATTGATTAACATTGGAAGAGGTTGGTGTAAATTTGAATCATGTGGACAATAAGAGTATATAATATGTTTGAGAGTGTAGTTGTGGTTGCTTTTAAAAATATTTTTTCACTTGAAAATGTATCAAAATAATATTTTTTTATTTTTTAAAAATCATTTTTAATATAAACGTATTAAAATGATTTAAAAATATTAATTTAAAGTAAATAAAAAATTTGTAATTTTATTAAAATACAAAAAAAAAACAGTGCATAAACTAGATTTTAACAAGAAAACTAAAAGGAAAAAAAAGAGAGGATGAAGATATATTTGGTAAAAATATTAAATGGTCTTCTAGGCTTATTACTTTTTGCAATGGAGTTCTAGGAACGAGTAAGACATGCTTTTCACTAGCACGTGGTATAACTACAATTTAGAGTATGTTTGATATTATGGTAGTTATTATGGTTATGATTTAAAAAATATTATTTTATAAAAAGTACTTTTAGTTGAGGTTGGTTTGAAAAAATAGGTGTTTGGTTAAAACTATGGTTGAAATTGAGGTTGAAGAAAAAATAGTTTAATATGTTTGGTTAAGAATGTTTTTAAAATTGAGGTTATAAATAATTTTTAAAAATATATATTAATATTGATGATTTTTAATTTAAATATTGTGGATTTAACTATTGCTTTTACATCATGAAATAAATCATACTTAATATAAAATATTTTTTTATTATTCCATGAAACCATCTACAATTCCATTATGTACGAAATACATCCAACAAGAACTACAGTTTTATAATTTTTTTAGCGTGTAATAAAATTAGATAAAATATTATTAGATATAAAATTCATTTTAAACTATTTTTTTAAAAAAATATTAAAAAAATTAATACACAAAAAAAAAGTTTATGCAGTGCAAGTGAATTGCACTATTCACTATTTTTTAAGTGAACAGTGCAATTCTTTTGTAATGTTCACATGAATCTTATATCATTGTATATTGTTCATGTTAATTACACTGTTCATTGAATATTGCAATTAATATAAAAAAAAGCATATGACAGCTGCTTCTTCCAATCCTGCTTTGCAAACACAAAAAATAATGGAATCCATGAATAATAATTAGTGGGTTTTTTTACCAAACATAACTCTTGTATTTTGCTTTAAACGCAATCTCTACCGTGTAAATAAACGGATTCTTAAACATGGATCCCACATCTCCAAATCTGCGTTTTACTTGTTACCAAACACTCATTAATCACTTTCTAAACACAAAACAAACACCCTCGTTAGTTAAAAGTTAAAAGAATTAAAATTAAAATTCATACGAAACTCAACTTTAAATAATTAATT
>Ga0325401_1008121_pt1 | contig 10208 bp, 9 predicted proteins | sample PopdelMetagenome_FD_205666 | JGI IMG/M metagenome (GOLD analysis project Ga0325401, IMG submission 205666) | Populus deltoides microbial communities from Bellville, Georgia, United States - Xylem-PdKOR-R2 | ecosystem: Host-associated > Plants > Phyllosphere > Stem > Wood/Secondary xylem | place...
TTAATGATATTACAAATGAATTATTTTTAGTAAAATATTTTATCATCACAATTTTTAAAATATAAAATATTTTATAAAAACAAAATCTAAAAAGAAATAACAAGAATTTTCTTATAAAATATTCTACCCAACAAAGTTTTCCAGATCATTTAATGATATTACAAACAACCAAACATTGCTTTATCTGACTGTTGGTTTAAGTTCATATCAAAATTGTTGTTACCTATTTTTGGGTTTCCCATAAAAAATGAAAAAGAACAAAAAAAAATACATATAAAAAAATATATCCTGAAGGAATAAAAAAATAGGAGTGAGAAAAGGATGCTGGAACTCCCATAAAATGGCTAGGAATTGGTTGAAGAGAAATACAAGAATTGAAATTTGACATTATAAGAGCCTTGTTGACAAAGAAAATTCAAGTTGAGAAAAAAAAGTCTAAAATCAGATGTTTATGGACTCAATTAAATTTTATCCAAGGTTTAATTGAATTTATGGAGGGTTTGATTGCAAGAAAAATAGATTTTTAAGTCAATTTAAACTTTTATTGGATGAAATTAAAGTTCTGAGGTCCAATTATAATTTTAAAAGAGTTGATTTGGCCAAATCAGGGGCTTAATTGCATAGTTATTGAAATTTGATGGCCAATTAGGGACTTAATTGAAACAATCCGAGACCAAGGACCAAACTAGAAAAGACGCTAACATTAAGGGATCCAATTACAATTTTGTCGGGGATTTGATTACAAAACTGCAAAACATTCAATGGCCGAATCAAAAGAAAACCAAGAGGCGCCGTTTCCACCATTTCACCATCTACAACAGCTGGTATTCTGTGATAATAAAGGAAGGAGACGTTGGCAGCAATAATGGAGGCGTTTCCAAATCAAGAAGGGAGCGTGTCGCGGCTAACAACCCTCGCCACCGTGATGCATGCTGGCTTACCAAAAACACTCTCGTCCTCTGGCTATAAAAGCCAGAAGAAGAACCGAACGCGGGGGACAGAAAAAGAGGGAGGAGGAGAGGTTACAGTGAGGAGAAGGGAGGAGGAAAAAACAAAAAGAGAGCAGACAGAGAGGAGGAGAGGTTACAGTGAGGAGAAAGCAAGAAGAAGACGGATTAAAAAGAACGTAAGAAATAAGAGAGAGCAGAGAAATATTGAGAAAGCAAAAAGGAGAGCAGAGGAAGCAAATTGAATGGAAGCAGATAACACAGCGCCACTGCCATCTTCGTCTTCTTAAAACCAGGTACGTTCGATGTCCATCTCATTTCCTGCATAATAAGATGATGTTTGTTAGTATGTAAAAGAAGAAAAGAAAACGTAAAGAAACCAACGCTGCAACACTCTGTTTTTTTCATTTTTTTTGTTCTCGCATGGTAAGCAAGATGATGAACAGTGCGAAGGTAATTTAATTACCTTTCACACTGTTCATGCACGCGTAAAGTATTACGCATGCATTGAAAAGGAAGGTTGGTCACTGGCATGGGCCAGTGACCATGGCTGGGTTGGTTAGGCCAAGCCCAGCCACGCAGGCTGGCTCGGCCCAGCCCAGCCACATGGGCCAAGTTGGGCCCAGCCCAAAAAAATCAAAAAAATTCTTTTTTAAAATTTGTGATTTTTCGCAAATATTTTACTGTATTTTGATCGATATTGGTTTGTATTTTTATACTGTAAAGATACAAATCCGGTATGAAATACTTAGTTTTCATCAAAAATAAAATAAAATAAAATTTTTTGTTTTCATGCATACGGCCAAGTCTCTCAAAAATAAATCATATTATATTTCCACACACACACACACACAAAAATTCAAAAATATGTGTTAGCATGCATTTTGGCTTTAATAACCAGTTTATTAAAGTCATGAGAACTAGGCCAATATTTCAAAAATTTCAAAAAAATTATTTTGTTTTCTCTTAATATATGGGTTTACGACCTTATACGTAAGACGTATCCAGGATATTAAAATTCTTTTGTTGATGCTAGAATTACTCGATAAGATAAGGATCTCCTTTCCGAGGAGGACTCTTCTTAAACCATAGACGAACCAACAACTAGAAAATACGACCCGACCTTAAATTTTATCAGACAATAAAACAATGCAGCTTACCTTAGGTAGGGCGTATTTGGGGTGCTGATACCTTCCCTTTACGCAACCAGTCCCCGTACCTGATCTCTTAGACCAGTTAGGGTTCCTATTGACCAAAATACTAGGTGGCGACTCCCATTCTATTTTTCCACTAATAAAAGACAAGAATTCCTTATCTCCTCACATTTGACAAATTAATACAAGATTTTAAGGGTGGATGTTTTCGCCGCGACGCAGCACATGTGCGACAGAATGGCGACTCCGCTGGGGACCTTGTGGACTAAGCTTTGTTTTTTTCTGATAACTGTGTTTTGTTTAGTTTGCGTGTTTTCTGTTAATAAGATTATTTTATTTATTTTACATGCTTTAATTTCTGTACATATATATTCATGCATTGTATAGAACTACTTCAAGCATCACATACTTTAATTTTTGGAAATCACACACAAGCTTCTAAGTTAGGTGGGGAATTAACAATCTGCCCTATGATTATTGGTCAGGGTTCAGATGCGTGAAACACCCAACTCATATCTGAGTGCCTGCTTGGTAATGGTGGGCATACGTGCCTTAACTGTTTCTTGCAACGCCCCCACATTGTCTTTACGAAGGTCATCATTGGGCAGATATGAGACCCTTTTGAGACTAGATAGTTAACCAACCTTTTGTCTCACTTAATGAATATAACATGTTCTTAGGTTGTGTGTTTTAGTTTTTGTTTTGCATCAAAGTAAACCTTTTCTGAAGCATCTTGAACTCAAGACTTGTGGTTGACACAATGGCCGTTACTTAGAAAATTTCCGTTGTGGCGCAAAAATCAGAATTCATAAGGTTACGACCATGTGTCAACTCTGGAAGGGCGAGCTCATCATATAAGAAACATACTCATACATTTATCATACATACCGTTAGGTTGAAACATAGGTCCCCCATCCAAGATTTGCTACACGTGAAAGATGGATAATGAAGAAAGAGCTCAATTGGAGGCCCATTATTAAAATGAAAATGATAGCATTAAAGGTGAAGTAGCTAGACTAACAGATTTGCTTGAACAAGTGCTGAGCTCCAAAAATGAAAAGGGGATTTTTGCACAACCTCCTGTGAAAACACCATCAATCCACGTCCCAGAGACATCTCAAAACTTGGGGGTAGATTCAACAGCAGAACAATATTTTGTGCCTATCGCCCCTATCCCGTTAAGTCAAGCTCCCATCACCATGGATTTAACAGCAGATGTACCCCCTGGCACTAGATCCATTAATTTTGTGAACTATGACAAGTTATCTGCTTTGGAAGAAAGATTAAGAGTAGTTGAGGGTAATGATTGGTTTGATCCCATGCGAGCAGCTGAAGTGTGTTTGGTACCAAACATCATAGTACTAAAGAATTTTAGGATACTAGAGTTCATCAAATACACTGGATCAGAATGTCCAAACACTCACCTTCAATCTTACTGCAATAAAATGGTTGAGGTGATTTATGATGATAAGCTATTGATCTATTTTTTCCAAGATAGTCTGACGGGATCTGCCCTAAGCTGGTATATGAGGTTGGACAATGCTAAAGTTAAGAAATGGAAAGATTTGGTGGAGGCTTTTCTTAAGCAATACAAGTTCAATCTTGAAATTGCTCCTGACAGAACCATCCTAATGTCTATGGAAAAGGAAAACCAAGAGTCCGTGAGGGCATACGCACAAAGATGGCGAGATAAGGCAACATATGTTCAACCTCCACTGATATATACAGAAATGGTGATGTTATTTGCCAACACCTTTTAATTCCCTTACTATGCGCATTTAATAGGAAGCTCGACTCAACATTTCCATGAAGTTGTGAGGATTGCTGAAAAAATTGAAAAAGCTATAAAGAGGGGAAAGATTAAAGGTTCTGTCATGGATTTGAAAACAATGATGAGAGATGACTCTGGAGGTGGATGAGCAAGAGGCAAGTTGAGTTTGTGAAAGGTGATGTCATTGGCTATATTGTCTCCCGAACATCTTCAAAATGACAAGTGATTGAAAATGCTTGCTAAGAAAGCTGGTCCAAGAATGACGATGAATTGTCAATTATATTGTTATGGAATTTTGTCATTTTGCATTTTGTTTTGGGATCACATCTCATTCTTTAACGAAACAAGTTTTTTATTTGTCTCTTTGTTGTTCTGAAGTCAGGGGATGTTTAGCATTTCATTTTTGACAAAATATTTTGATCGAACTCCAATATGCAATTGAGGCTAATCAACCTAGAAAGATTAAAAGTATTTTGATTTCAGAAATGACTTGATGCTTGTTAAAATGATATGGGGTGACCAAACAAATTTTGAGCTCACACATGAAACTGAATCACCCACCATGTAGCTAAGTTTTAACAGTATGCATAATGATATATAATGGATTCAGTAGTTATGGACTCGCGAATCATGGTTCTTGCAAGTCCAAATCATTACATTGGACGAGATCAAAATTTATCGGTTCACACCATCCTTGCTTGAAATGAGAAAGGGCCGTTTTTGTTTTATCCTTTCACAATACTGGAAATATATCATTTGCAGTCCCATTTTGAGCCTGATAGAATATTCTTTTCAAAAAAAAACCCCGACGAGGATCACACCCCACACTAGGGGCAAATAAAAGAAGACAAAAGTGAAAGGGAAGGCCTAGAACAAAAGTCTAACATTTAAGAGAGAGCTAAAAGAAAGAAGTCTTAGACTGGGAGCATGTTAAAAAAAAACTGTGAGAAAGGCTATGTGAAAGCCATGAAAAAAAACAAAAAAACAAAAAAAAACAAAAAAGAAGAAGAAAATTGCCTACACTTAAAGGTAGGTTAAAGATAAAATGCCTATTAAGTTTAGGAAAGACAAAAGAAGTTTCACAACAAATGTCAAAAGTCGATACCAAAAAAACATTCTGGGCTACAAACATGACTTTTGGCATCCATGATAAAGCTCCTGATGTTATCAGATGATTGAGATTGGTTATTCATCAAAGAAAAAATTGGATTTGCATTATGACATATGTTAAGAGAATTCTGATACTTGAGGTTAATAAGGTCATATGTCGTTTTCTCTACAAAGACAATAAGATAAAGGGAAATAATGAATAATTGATGTTAATCCTAGGTTTTTGAAACCCTCAAACACCTTTTGAGCCTGAAAAATTCCTTTCTTTCATAGCTATAAACTATAGCCTACATTACGTGCTTTTAAAAAGCCCTTTTTTTTATCAAGTAAGCAATTTGAACCGATAAATGGCGTTCTCAAAGCTTGAAGAGTTTTTCTATCAGGGTCATGGCTTCATGGATTAAGCTACTTGTTATTATGCATGCTGATAAAATTTCTTGATAAGCTTGAGGTCTGACTTTAGTATCTTGTTTTTGAAATTCACAAAAAGGTCACCTCATCACAGACTATCAAAAGATATACTGAAAATCAGAGATTAAAATTAGCACAAAGAACCATTGAAAAAAGCCATTTTAATTTCTCAACAGGTCAATTTCTATTTTCAAAATACAAGATAATCAAAGGACTACATGTATTGAATGACGCGTGTTGGGTTTTTGACTAAAGAAGCTTGAATTTCAAAAAAAAATTCTGACATCTCTCTGATTTGATTTCAACAATTAGAATTTGAAATAGGCATGATCTTTGAAATATGAGAGTTGATTCCCGAACAAGAAAGATTGTTAAATAAAAAGAGCATCAATCGAGTTTGCAAAATCTTGACAGAAGTGACATCAATACTTCTCGACACTTCTTGAAAAGTTGAACAGCTGGGGGCAATACAGTGGACCCTGAAAAGGAAAAACAAGCAGTATTCAAATCAATTAGGGGGCAATAAAAAAATGATTAATTGATGAATTGGTGAACTGAGGACAATGGAGTTCAAAGAAAGATAATTCATATCATACTGGAGCTAACTCGATGGCTGATTAGCAATCTAAGATGTGGATGACACTAGAAAACCTATTGATAAGTGCTGGTAGAATGCATACAACTAATCAAAGAACGATTCTCGAAAAAATCCAGAAGATGAAATGATTTGTTAAGCTCTTTCATGATGAATTAAGCAACACCACACTTGGGGGGCATTGTCAAGCTTGATAAACAGTGAAACCAGTAATCATCAAAGACAACCTAGGATAGGCACTGCATTTACAGTGGAGTGGATGACTAGCACATGAACGGGTCAGTACATGAAAAGAATAAAGAAGGCTTTGGTTAGCAAACAAAGGCACCTTATGACGATGAAACATCGAAGAGGGGGGACCTATATTTCAAATCATATAAGGATGCATGCATGTCATCTAACCTCAAAGCATTGCACACATATTTTTATTTGTTACAGGAAAATCCTAAAAAAAAAACAATAACAAAACAAAAGAAAAGAAAAGGAAAAGAGAGAGAGAGAAAGAGAGAGAATCATTGAGCTGATAATAAAAGAGAATCATTGTTGTGACCTTGGAACGGAAAGAAAAATGAGAAGAACCCTACCATTAGGAAATTTTCAAAAAAGAAAGAAAAAAAGAAAGAAAAAGACCAAAGTGAGTATGTGTGGGCAGGTCGCCCGTGAAAATAGACCAGTGTGAGTGTGTAGGACGATCGCCCTTGAAAATAGACCAGGATGAAACATTTGTGGGTAGGTCACCCGTGAAAATAGACCAATGTGAGTGTGAGGGCAGGTCGCCCATAAAAATAGAACGTGTGAGTGTGTGGGCCGGTCGCTCCTAAAAATAGACTACGATGAACATGTGTGGGTAGGTCACCCCTGAAAATAGACTAGGTTGAAGTGTGGGCAGGTCGCCCCTGAAAATAGACCAGTATGAGTGTATGGGCCGGTCGCCCTTGAAAATAGACCGGGATGAACATGTGTGGGCAGGTCGCCCCTGAAAATAGACCAGTGTGAGTGTGTGGGCCGGTCGCCCCTGAAAATAGACCACGATGAACATGTGTGGGCAGGTCGCCCCTGAAAATAGACCAGTGTGAGTGTGTGGGCCGGTCGCCCCTGAAAATAAACCAGGATGATCATGTGTGGGCAGGTCGCCTGTGAAAATAGACCACTGTGAGTTTGAGGACAGGTCGCCCATGAAATAGATCGTGTGAGTGTGTGGGTCGGTCGCCTCTGAAAATAGACCAATGTGAATGTGTGGGCAGGTCGCCCGTGAAAATAGACCAATGAGCGTGTGTGGGTTGGTCAACCATGAAAGTAGACCATTTTTCTTCAAAAATGGACAGGTCGCCCAAGATAATGAGATCATTTTCATTTTCTTTTCATTTTCTTTTTCTTTTTCTTTACAAGCTTACTATGCAAGACATTGATGATGTTTTGCTTCGTAAGCATTGTAAAGAGGGGGCATCTGTTGTTATCCATTTTTGGGTTCCCCACAAAAAATGAAAAAAAATACAAAAAAATACATATAAAAAAATATATTCTGAAGGAATAAAAAAAATAGGAGTGAGAAATGGATGCTGGAACTCCCATAAAATGGCTATGAATTGGTTGAAGAGCTTCAGAAATACAAGAATTGAAATTTAACATTATAAAAGCCTTGTTGACAAAGAAAATTCAAGTTGAGAAAGAAAAGTCTAAAATCAGATATTTATGGACTCAATTAAATTTTATCCAAGGTTTAATTGAATTTATGAAGCTTTTGATTGCAAGAAAAATAGATTTTTAAGTCAATTTAGGCTTTTATTGGATGAAATTAAAGTTCTGAGGTCCAATTATAATTTTAAAAGAGTTGATTTGGCCAAATCAGGGGCTTAATTGCATAGTTATTGAAGTTTGATGGCCAATTAGGGACTTAAATGAAACAATCCGAAACCAAGAACCAAACTAGAAAAGACACTAACATTAAGGGATCCAATTACAATTTTGTCGGGGATTTGATTACAAAACTGCAAAACATTCAATGGCCGAATCAAAAGAAAACCAAGTGGCGCCATTTCCACCATTTCATTGTCTGCAACAGCTGGTATTCTGTGATAATAAAGGAAGGAGACGTTGGCAGCGATAATGGAGGCGTTTCCAAATCAAGAAGGGAGCGTGTCGCGGCTAACAACCCTCGCCACCGTGATTCATGCTGGCTTACCAAAAACACTCTCGTCCTCTGGCTATAAAAGCCAGAAGAAGAACCGAACGCGGGGGACAGAAAAAGAGGGAGGAGGAGAGGTTACAGTGAGGAGAAGGGAGGAGGAAAAAACAAAAAGAGAGCAGACAGAGAGGAGGAGAGGTTACAGTGAGGAGAAAGCAAGAAGAAGACGGATTAAAAAGAACGTAAGAAATAAGAGAGAGCAGAAAAATATTGAGAAAGCAAAAAAGAGAGAAGAGGAAGCAAACCGAACGGAAGTAGAGGACACAGGAAGCAGATAACATAGCGCCACTGTCATCTTCGTCTTCTCAAAACCAGGTACGTTCGATGTCCATCTCATTTCCTGCATAATAAGATGATGCTTGTTAGTATGTAAAAGAAGAAAAGAAAACGTAAAGAAACCAACACTGCAACACTCTGTTTTTCTCAATTTTTTTGTTCTCGCATGGTAAGCAAGATGATGAACAGTGCGAAGGTAATTTAATTACCTTTCGCACTGTTCATGCACGCGTAAAGTATTACGCATGCATGGAAAAGGAAGGCTGGTCACTGGCATGGGCCAGTGACCATGGCTGGGCTGGCTAGGCCCAGCCCAGCCACATGGGCCAGGTTGGGCCCAGCCCAAAAAAATCAAAAAAATTCTTTTTTAAAATTTATGATTTTTCGCAAATATTTTACTGCATTTTGATCAATATTGGTTTGTATTTTTATACTGTAAAGATACAAATCTGGTATTAAATACTTAGTTTTCATCAAAAATAAAATAAAATAAAATGTTTTGTTTTCATGCATACGGCCAAGTCTCTCAAAAATAAATCATATTATATTTCCATATATATATATATATATATACACACACGCGCGCGCGCACACACACAAAAAATAAAAATTCAAAAATATGTGTTAGCATGCATTTTGACTTTAATAACCAGTTTATTAAAGTCATGAGAACTAGGCCAATATTTCAAAAATTTCAAAAAAATCATTTTGTTTTCTCTTAATATATGGGTTTACGACCTTATACGTAAGACGTATCCAGGATATTAAAATTATTTTGTTGATGCTAGAATTACTCGATAAGATAAGGATCTCTTTACCGAGGAAGACTCTTCTTAAACCATAGACGGACCATGTAAACCTCCGTAAATAAAAATAAATAATAATAATAATAATAAAAAGAAAAAAAAACAACACATAGGATCGAAGTAATGACATTTCAATGAGTAATGGATATTCAGTATGAAAGAAATGAATAAATAGTAGGAATGACAATAAATGTGTCATGTGAGAGAAAGAATGATCTCCATAAATAAATTTAAAGGTATTGTTGAAGTCGAAAAGAGAGTCATGATTTTTAGTTTAAAACTTGTAACGTTAGCGAAACTAGTGACGAGTTTCAATGGATAAAAGAATATGAAAAAAAAACCCAGAAGATATGTAAACCCCGGTCAAAACACGTATTTTGACAAATTAATGATAAATGTGGTAATATTGAATTTATTGAGTATAAATTAAGGGGAAATGTCACGAGGATCTAAGTAAATAAATTAATGCATGAAATTCAGATTTTAGCGTAATAGACATTGATTGTCTAGTTTTACGGTATCGATGATATATCTCAATCCGACTGTTGGATCGGGCTGAAATTTTATAAGAAATCTCCAGACATATTATTTTATATTAGGTTCAAATTTTGTGTCAATCGGAGTTTGGGAAGGATTTACGAGAGCACTGAAAATCGGGTAAATTAAAGAAGATGACACAAGGGGCATTAACGAGGGCATTTTTGTAATTTTATCAAAACAAATACTCTCCTCTCCTCTCTTTAAAAACAGAGCACGTTCTCTGCAAATGGAAAACAGGAGGGAGACCATTTGTTTTGTCCTATTTTCTTCATTTTCTCTTCATTTCTTCAAGCTAAATCAAAAGGGAGTGTGCTTCGGAGGATTATATCCATGAAAACAAATTAAATGACAACTTAGAGAGTTATAGAGCTTGAGAGAAACAAAGAGAAGAAGCTGGAAATTGGAAGAGGAGG
>Ga0325401_1008127_pt1 | contig 10206 bp, 8 predicted proteins | sample PopdelMetagenome_FD_205666 | JGI IMG/M metagenome (GOLD analysis project Ga0325401, IMG submission 205666) | Populus deltoides microbial communities from Bellville, Georgia, United States - Xylem-PdKOR-R2 | ecosystem: Host-associated > Plants > Phyllosphere > Stem > Wood/Secondary xylem | place...
TTCACGGGGTGGATTAATATTCTTAGTCATAGTTATTTTTATTTGCTTTCTAATTAAAATAACCTTCATCATTATCATTATAAGAAACATCTTTTGTCGTTACCTTTATATCTATAAGTAATTATGAGAATACTCGATGGTTAAAATATAAACCTCTAATTAAAACTCACAATGTTAATTAAAGAAATATTATATTAATGAGTAAAGTGAATAATTTAATTATGAGAATGATGATAGATTTGACAATAAAAAATAAAAAGGTTATGCAAGGATTTTTAAAAAAAAATATGGAAGAAATCAGGAAAATACATGAACACAAATAAAAGTTAAATGGAAGTGTTCTGCAGGAAAGAAAGGTACTAAAATATATGTACGCGCGCGCGCGTGCTGGCCACAAGAGGAAAAGGAGAAAATGAGAGTTTTTTTCATTTTTCTTCAATTTGTGAAACCTAGGAAAAACTATACACTAAGGGGGGAAATGAGAGACTTTATTAGTGTAAACACTTAATCACTTAAAATTATAGAGTTTTGGTAGGGGAAAGTAAAGACATAGAAAAAAAAGAGTAAGGAAGGTGAAGAAAGAAGGGTAAAGCTTGGATAAGTCTTGTCTGGTTAGCTTTCGGAGTACCTATTATTGCCGGTAAAATGTTCAAAGCTTATTTGAACAAGATATTAGGAAGTTTAATTGATTTTTGATTAAATTCTTAAAATTTTTATTTAGAGTTCTTATATGAGATTTGAGGGAAATTAGAATCGGTTGTGAATTGTTGTATTTGATAAGGAAATGATTAGAGGAAGTAAAAGTTTTGTTAAATTGAAGTGAAAATCATAGTGTAAGGTGATGAAGTTGGCCGACCTAAGAGGTAGGAAAACTGAATGTGTTATAAGATGTTTAGATGTTGTATATTATATGGTTTTAATGTGTGTGGCTGTGATGATGATGATTTGAAATTAAATAAGAACTTGTATGTTTGGTTGTAATGGGATTTGGATGTCTTATTACCTTAGATACTTTGGGAGTTTAGGAAGAATTGGGAAATAATTGTGTTTCTTTTAATAAACAAGTGTATGATTTTTTTAAAGAAATTGTGTTCTTGGTAATAAATCCATTAGGTGTGATTTAGTTTACACTTTAAAGTATGTTTAAATAAAGAATTGTTAAATTTCATCAAAGTTTTATGTGTAAAAATATTGATAATGATTTGATGATTAAATGAGATTTTGTGAGATATATTAGGTTAAAGTTTTTTATATGCCTTAAATTACACTGTAAAGTATGTTTAAATAAAGAATTGTTAAATTTCATCAAAGTTTTATATGTAAAAATATTGATAATGATTTGATGATTAAATGAGATTTTGTGAGATATATTAGGTTAAAGTTTTTTATGTGCCTTAAATTTAGGCTCATTGAAATTATTGATGGATTAATCGTGCGGTGAAATCCTATTGATTCAGGAGAAATTTTCAAAGTTGAATCTTAGAAAAGAGCTAAACCATCTCGAACAATAGGTAGATGCTCACCACCTCTTTGAAATTAAAGGTCTTAAACTTACATTGTTTTTAATATTTTATTTGATTGTTGAGTTGGATTGATGAAAATGTAAATCAAGGAAAGAAATAAGATTACGAATTTAATGATTGATTGACATCTGTGAAGGGATAGTCGGATTATTGACAACCAAATAGTTTGCCGGATTTTTTGGCTTTTGTGAGGTTATAGCTGGATTGCTGGCAATCAAATGGGTTTTCGGATTTATTGACTTCTGTGAGAGGATAGCTAGATTGTTGGCGATGGAGTAGGTTATTGAATTTAATTTCATTCCTGAGGGGATGATCGGATTATAGACAACCAAATGAGTTTGGCAAACTTATTATGTTGTGAGGGAAGCCGAAATTGAAAATGATGAATGTTAGAATAAAAAAAATATGGGTTAAAGGTGTTAGATTTATCCAAATATTAAAAAAATAGATTAATGTGATTATTTAGTTAAAAAAATTTAATTCCTATAATATTAATTAAAACTTTTAAGTTATTAATTTTGCATTCACATGTTATTAAGCTAGGTTGGAGCATTAGGTCTTAGTGTATTAATTTTTACGGTTTGCTGATAAAGTAATGTAAGTAATGATATACTATGGATATTTTGGGAGATATATGTAATATTAAGTTTGAGTTTTGTGTTATGTATTTAGCATAACTTTGGTGTGGGTGTTGTAAACTTATTAAATATGATAATTACTTAGAAACAATATTTATATATCATATGTTGATTAGTGTATTTTAATGAAGTGTTATATATAGATGAAATATATGGATACTTTTAATTTTAAATTTCTTTTTTTTAATACATGTTTCGTGATAAGTTATATCCTTTTATTTTAAATTCCTTCATTTATGATATCTATAATTGCTTATTATTGAGGAAGAATATTTATGTATTGCTGGAATGTTGAGAATAGAATTGAGATAAGTTGTGATATATGATGGTTGGATCAAGAATGAGATTTGAATTAAAGCTATTACAATTAGTATTAGATCTAGGTTTTTGATTCAATAAACTTATCGATTGACTGATGAAAAGTTAAATTATTGTAGGATATGATGTTTATTATGCTGATAATCAGAGAAGACCTCCGGAATTTAAAGTTGAAGGTTAGGAGTTTTTAAAGGTTGCACCATGAAAAAACATTATCCAATTTGGAATAAAGAGAAAACTAACACCCATATATATCAAATCATTTGAGATTATTGAAAGAGTTACACCTATTGCTTATTGATTAATGCTACCTTTATATTTAGCAAGGATACCCAATGTGTTTCATGTATTGTCACTTCGAAAAGCGAAAATAGATCTTACGCTACTCTTGCCACAAGTGCTAATTAAAATCAATGAATATTTGATGATCAAGGTGAAGCCATTGAGCATTTTGGACAGAAGTGGAAAGGAATTAAGGAATAAAAAGGTTGCAACAATAAAAAATAAAAATGAAGAAGAAACTTGGGAAAGAGTGCTGGTAACAAGGAAGATGTATCCAGAATTATTTTCAAACATAAATATGAATTTAAATTTTAAGAATTTTTATAGGAAAGGAAAGGAGAGAATGTAAACCCGTGAATAAAATTGTTAGTAAGGAAAATATTATATTAATGAGTAAAGTGAATATTTTAATTATAGGGATGATGACATATTTGTGAATTGAAAATAAAAAGGTTATGTGGAAAATAAAAAAAATATTCTTTAAAATATATATATATATGATATGTAAAATACTGGGAAAATAAAAAAAAATACAAAAACAAAAGTAAAATCTAAATGGAAGTGATGTATAAAAAAAAAAAGAGGTACTCAAATATAATTGTTTGGGTCATGTTTGGTCCCTATAATTATAATTTAGCTTGTGAATTACGTGGAATATCAACTCAACAAGAGTCATGAGACCAATTATTAAATGTTACACTAACATGTTTTTTAATTCATGAGATGAAGGTTGGCCTGAGTGGAAAGGGCTCGAATAAAATAAACGTTCTTAAAAGAAGTCTCCGTTTGAATGTCCAACAGAACCTCCAAGGGATTAGTCTTGAGCGATGGAAATATCTCGAAAGAAAAAATATTACACAAATGAGCTGTTTATTTTTTTAATCAACATTAAAATTCGAGCCAGTTTACAAATAATTCATTAATCTTATTAGCTCTAAAATTAACAATCACATAAATTTTTAGTAATTATAAAATTTATAAAATTTAAATTGATAATCTCTTAAAACAAACTTAAAACCTTAACAATGGAATTAAACTCTAATTTTTTAATTGGGCTGTTTTTTATTTCGTGTTTACGTGCATAGATTTTGTAACTTGCCCATACAATAATCTACGCACCATGCGAAATTGAATATCCAAAAAAAACACGACTGTGACTGCAAAAATAGAATAATAAAAGTAAAACAATCATTGTTGCTTCCTCGAGGATACGGGGATAGGGCATTAATGATTCATTAGTCTAGCCCCTCTTCCTTTTCTAGAGTGCACGTCTCCATACTCGTAGGTCCTTTATCTTAAACCATTCATAAAAGCTAGGTATTCATGGTATGGTAAAGCAACATTTATTTATATGGAGATTCTTTTTATAAAATAAATCGTAGGGTTTATTTTTTTTATAAAGTATGATGAAGCATGATTGAAATTATGTATTGTTTTAATTATAATGTTTTAAAATACTTGGTTAATTAATACAAATTATAATTTTACATGCGTCGCACTGCAAATCTTATCTTGAAATCTTAGTTATTATAAATCTATAATTTATAAAAAATAATATTTTTTTTTGGAAGAGTGAGTGATTAGTAAGAGAAATAAGTTTTGGGAAAATGAATTATTGTTTTCAATATTACGTTGTATTATAAAATATAAAATAAAAATATTTTTTTTATTTATTGTGTGATGAAAATTAAATTGAGAAATAATTATACATTTTAATTACTTTTTTAAGAGAGTAAATTTTTTATATCTATCAAATACTCTTCTCTCTCTACATTAGGTTTTCTCGACTTGTAGCGTAGGCACTGAATCCAAGCTTCCAAGATACTCTCACTCATATCCAACATTATGATCAAAAACGACGTCGCTGACATCTTAATTTTTTTCATTCTAAGCTCAATAATTCATCCTGTCTCTGTGCTATCTCCAGCTGGGCTTCAGACAGCTGCATGCTACAAATTTCTCAGAAAGGCAGGGGCTGGTCTTCAGACAGCGTGAATACAAGCATGTTAACTTTAACTCGATATTTGATTGGAAAAAAAAGAAGAGGTTTAGCAACAGGGTAGCACATGAAGCTAGCCCTAGCTAGTTTATAGCATTACAATGATGAAGAACATATAAACTTTGTTGTCTTTAATTAATATAAATTCACAAGTATAATCACTTTTTAATTTCTTTCATTATCAGCAAGGTCTAACTTTTTTTTTTATTAATAATATTGGTGTCAAGAACGGCTTGTGTGTCCCTCAACTAATCTCACGGGTTCTGAAGTTAAACACCATGTAAACCTCCAGTGACCATCATATTAGCAACTATAGAATTCGAACCTGAAACTATAAAAAAAATAAACTTTTTAATCCTAAACTCTTACTATTAAATTACCTGTCAAATGATTATTTTTTAATTACATATGTGATGGAGTAAAATGCCATGCATTGCATATTCAAAGAAAATCAAGGGTGGCGCGCGCATGCAGCCTAGTGCTCCTAAACCTAAATACCTTATCAATTGCATAGATATTAAGGAATGTAATCCAATTTCTGTCATGCTTAATTAAAACCCTATACAATCAGCTGATAATTAATGCCAGGAGTGGCTCGGGCTTAATTCTTATGGTTATTTATGCTCTTGGTAGAATAATACCAGTCCAAGTACGTATAAAATAACAAAACATATAGTATCAGCAATTAGCTCGGCTGTCAACTCGATCAAAGGATCTGACTTAGAAAATTAAAGACTTGTATTATTAGTTTGTTGGTCGATGGTTAAATATTTGTTAATTAAGATTTGATTAAATTAATATATTTTATATTATAAAATAAAATTTTCCTCTGTTAGACTCTAGATTATAAATTTTTTTGAATAACCTATTAGGTTAGGTCGGGTTATAATAACTATGGATATAGTTTTTAGATTTGTTTTCAGATCTCACCTAAAAACTTGGTTTATTGAGTTGATAATTTAAACCCGTGTATTGATTTTTTTTATCAAAATAATATGGTTGAATTTTTTGTTAAGAAAAAATACCCTGGTGTTTATGTGACATGATTAACCAATTTAATATTTTTTCTAGTTCAAATTAAAATATTATAAATCATAAAATTTTCAAATTAGCTTATTAAGCTAATTAAATCAAGTTTAATAATAAAGTATTTTTTTTTTGTTGGAAAGAATTGATGATTTTTTTTTATTTTACCATGGGATTAAAACTTCATTGCAGTTTTCACATGCTAAGATTAAATCTATTTTTCCAAATTAGGTTTAAAAATCATATGATCTTAGAGTCTAGATCAAGACATTTCTAATTAAGTCATTAAAGCAACACTTTATTATTTCTTTTTAACAAGACTACATGCCATCTTTTCAAAATATGATGACTTTTGGTGTTCTTAATTTCTAATACATGAATCCGTTTTTTTTTTTTCTAATTTTTTATGGTCAACTTATTTTTAAATTCCCCATCAAAGACCATTCACGAGAAGATGCCACGTAGAAATACTGTAAGAGTCAAACATCAGACGGCTGTTTGACTGAAATGGAAATAAATCTTAAAATGTTTCCCCCCCCGCAACAAATCATAAGATGCTTAGTAGTCTCCACGTGGCGAAATAAGGAGCCCTTATGAACAAGACCATCGCTGTGTGTGCTCCACCACCGCCGCTCCTCAAAGCGCGTCTATGATTTCTTTTGATGATGCGTGAGATTTTTTTTTTTATTATATGGATAATTTGTTTAAAATTCAATTAAAAAATGAAATTCAGTGCTAATATAAAATATCGATTCGAACTAATTCTAAGTACTATGATTAAAATAAACATATCTATCTTTTCATTTTTTATTCACTAATTAAATAATTCCAAATGTGTTTTTCAGTTTAAAAATTCAAACTTAATCATCAAAATATCTCAAAAAAATAAAAATGAAATTTAAATTCATTCACTTCGCTCTATTACTGTTATTATTGTTTTTTTAGACAAAATACTCTTTATTTTTAATTAATATTTATTTTTTTATTATACTTACTTTTTAAAGTATTTTTAAAATTATTTTTTATTTAAAAAAACATCAAACGAATTACTTTTAAATTTTCTTCGATAATTTTTATATTTAGATATTAAAAATTTTTAAAAATTTTAAAAATTATTTTAACACAGTATAGAAACTGGTGGTGTTTATAATTTTCTTGGATAGTTTTCAAGCCATACTCGATTAGTTGTGGATAATGTCAATACACTATGGAATTAAACACCAAAAAATGCACTACACCAAAGGAAATAATTATGGCAGAAGATAACAAATAAGAGTAGCAATATTTAGCATTCCATGGTGTGATAATTTTGATTATGGAATTAGAAAATAAAAAAAACTAAACCAGAATAAATTGACTAAACTAAATTTTTCTAAACAAAAAATATTGAAAAAGCTTAGACACATAACATGAAAGTCGCTTAATAAAACCCAATTATAAGATACACAAGCTAACTCGGTTTTTAAAAATAAAATTCTGAACCGAGCTATTTGGTTTGAACTAGTTTTTCAATTTTATTTGATACTATGTTTTTTAATTTTCAACTTGAGAGGATATTTTAGTTTAAATTGAGGTAATTAACCCATACTCATCCTTATTAATAATAATTGAAAAAAGGTATGGAAATATGTTTAGATAGTAATTATTTTTTAAAGTATTTTTTAATTTGAAAAGTATTAAAATAATTTTTTTATTTTTTAAATTTATTTTTGATATTAATACATTAAAACCATGCAAAAACACTGAAGAAATTCCTTTAAAACAAAAAAATTATCTTTATTTTTTTATATAAAAAAGGGTTAAAACTAGCTTCCAAGCAATATCAAAAAGCTATTTATATCTCATGTCCGGGACATTGCCTTCTACGACTAGATTACACTCTCCCAGAAAGAAGAAAAAACTCTGCAGAAGGCTGAGAAGAAAGCCTTGAGAAAGAGAACTGAATCCTTTCCTTAACCCTTACGCCTTCATTACACCGTTCCTCTCTCTTTCTCTCTCTCTCTGCTAATATTAACTCTCCCTCTCTTCCCTATATTTTTTCTCTCTCTACTTCTCACTTCTCATAAAAACCTCTGTTTTCTATGCATTTAAAACCCTCAGTCTCACACACCCTCGACCTCTGATTCTCTTCTATTTCACTCTATTCTCATCAAACTTCACCAGAAGAACCCTTCTTTTCTCTTTAAATTACCATTCTCCGAGAGGGTAAAAACAGAGCAAAAACAGAGTCATTGTAGGTGCAGGAAACAGAAGAACTAATCTTTTTTAGTTTCTTTCACTTTCTTTCTTGTTTTTCTTGGGATTTCCACCATGGATTCTTGTAAAGAGCAAGAACAACAAGGGTTTAACCAAGCAAAGTTCGTTAAGGTTCTTGGACCTATCATTGTAGGTGCAGGACCATCTGGTTTAGCAGTTGCAGCTTGCCTTTCCCAACAAGGAGTCCCTTCTCTAATTCTTGAAAAAAATGACTGCATAGCTTCTCTCTGGCAACAAAAAACCTACGATCGCTTAAAACTTCACCTTCCTAAACAGTTTTGTGAACTCCCACTTCGTGGTTTCCCTGATGATTTCCCCAAGTACCCTACAAAAGGCCAGTTCATTTCTTACATGGAGTCTTATGCTTCGCATTTCAGAATCCAGCCTAAATTCAACCAAGCCGTAAAAACGACAGAATTTGACCACGGGGTCTGGAGGGTGCAAACTGAAGACCTTGAGTACCATTCTAGGTGGCTTATTGTTGCTACTGGCGAGAATGCTGAGCCTGTTATACCTGATATAGTTGGTTATGACAAGTTTAAAGGTAATATTCTACATACAAGTGAGTACAAGTCTGGTTCTAAGTTCAAGAACCAAAGGGTCTTGGTTGTTGGGTGTGGCAACTCAGGGATGGAAGTTAGCTTAGACCTTTGTAGGCACAATGCAATCCCTCACATGGTTGTTAGAAACACAGTAAGTAATCCAATTCCATGTTCCCTTTCAGTTTCCAAAGAAATTGATGTTCTTGTACATTTAATTGCTCGGCTTTGTGATTGTTTTTAGATTTGATATGTTTGGCTTCTGATTATCTGTGTCTTATTTTGTAAATACAGGTGCATGTTCTACCCAGAGAGATGTTTGGCATGTCAACATTTGGAATAGCCATGGCACTTCTGAAGTGGTTACCTTTAAGATTGGTGGACAAATTTCTACTTCTAGTAGCCAATCTCATCTTGGGCAGCACAGACCAATTAGGCCTCAAACGACCAAAAACAGGCCCGATTGAGCTCAAGAATGTCACTGGAAAGACACCAGTGTTAGATGTTGGTGCATTATCACAAATCAAGTCTGGCAAAATTAAGGTAAATTAAGCGCATCCAAACAAATTAACCCTTATTCTTTTCATTCACATTTTTGTGCCTGCGTGTTGCTGCTTTTTGCAATACCTTTAGGCTTTTTGGCTAATGTTTGTTAGGGTTTCAGGTGATGGAAGGTGTGAAGGAGGTAACAAAAAACGGAGTCAAATTCATGAATGGACAAGAAAAGAAGTTCGAGTCTATAATCTTAGCCACTGGGTACAAAAGCAATGTGCCTACTTGGCTCAAGGTAGGCATCATACTCGTATAGATGACCTGTTTTGCATTGCTCTTGTTTTAGTTTTAGCTCCATCTTCTTATGAATCATCTATCCCTTTCTGCCTTGGACACATGCACAGAGGGCAGACACCTACAAATCTCTTCTTTTCTCCATGCAAAAAAGAATAAAATCTGTTAAAGTCTGCTTGAATTTATTATATTTCCTTTGTGGGGTTTTATGTAATGTTGCTTTCATGACATCATATCATTCGTTTTGCTAAATGAACCTAGAAATTTGTCCTTCCAGTTTCTATCTAATTGATTCATGGGAATAACCATATACTGATTAATCTCTGCCATGGTTAATGCAGGGATGTGATTTTTTCACAAAAGATGGGATGCCCAAAACACCCTTTCCTAACGGCTGGAAAGGCGAAAATGGACTGTACACAGTTGGTTTCACAAGAAGAGGTCTCTTAGGAACAGCCTCTGATGCTGTGAAAATTGCACAGGACATTGGTGATCAATGGAAGACAATCAAGGGCAACGATAAATCTTGCAATTCCCATGTTATCATACTTGGAAAACCATGGTGAGGCAGATAAAGACGAGAAAGGGGAGAAAATTTGGGGTAGATTTTCTTAGGTTAAGTTTTTAGATGGGAGATCGATTAATTGTTCACTTGATGAGGACTAGTTTTCAAATTTTCCCTTTTCTTTCTTGTACATTCGCCAATTTTGTATGGGAGGTTCATCTCCACTTCTCTTGTATCTTTCTAAACTCTGTACAAAATAATTTCTAAGTAGAGTGTATCTTGAATTTCAAAAATATTGTGACATGGATCCTTCTTTCTTTGGTTAAATTTATTT
>Ga0325401_1008128_pt1 | contig 10206 bp, 5 predicted proteins | sample PopdelMetagenome_FD_205666 | JGI IMG/M metagenome (GOLD analysis project Ga0325401, IMG submission 205666) | Populus deltoides microbial communities from Bellville, Georgia, United States - Xylem-PdKOR-R2 | ecosystem: Host-associated > Plants > Phyllosphere > Stem > Wood/Secondary xylem | place...
GATAAATACTAGAAAAAAAAAAAAAATATAGTGCGCATACACACTTTGTCAGTTATGTGACAGCTAAAAAAAACATTATTAAGGGATATGTGGTAGAAGGTTCTACATTTTGATTGCAGATCGAAAATTCGGGGTTCAATTCCTCCGTATCTCTTGTCGCTTTGCTGGCCAAGAAAGTGCCAGCCTTAGATATTTGTATGGTTTTTTTTTTACTTTTTATTAATTCTTATTAGCTCAATGGTAGAGCAGGATACTTCTAATATCTAGATTCAAGTTCGAGTCTTGGATAGGAATATATATAGCTATATTTAGATAAAAAACAATAAGTTAATACAAAAAAAAAGTTATTTAGATTATACTTATAGCAAAGCGTCAGTGTTTGCAGCGCGTAGCGAGCGCTTTGCTTTAAAACTTTTTTTTCTAGTATTTATCAAAGTCGCAAAGTGCCAAATACGTTAGAAAAAAAAATATATATAGCGACACATATTCTATTACTGTATTATCTTTATACTTATGTGTAATAACCCACAAAATTTAGTCACGCATTTTACTTAGTAAAGACCTTTCTTTCGAGATAGTATATTAAACATACATATTTATTATACATTTACTAGATAAAGTAAAAAAAAAAGTTTTTATTAATTATACCTTAAGTAGGTTTTTACAGTATTAATACACTTAGATACACTTTAAATAATATGCTAATTTATAATTTTTTTTTAATAAAATGAGAATTTTTAAAAGTCACCCCTTAATGAGTTTACTTAATGGATACTTAGTTGATTCACCTCAACCTTCAAATATTAGTTACTTATGAAATTTCGGTTCATTACTTGGTTTTTGTTTAGTTATACAAATTGTTACAGGTGTTACATTAGCAATGCATTACAACCCTAGTGTTTTAGAAGCATTCAATTCAGTTGAACATATTATGAGAGACGTTAATAACGGATGATTAATACGTTACTTACACGCTAATACTGCTTCAGCCTTTTTCTTTTTAGTTTATCTACACATCGGAAGAGGTTTATACTACGGATCTTACAGAGCTCCTAGAACATTAGTATGAACAATTGGTGTTGTTATATTTATATTAATGATGGCTACTGCCTTTTTAGGATATGTTTTACCATACGGTCAAATGAGTTTATGAGGTGCTACAGTTATTACTAACCTTATGAGTGCTATACCGTGAGTAGGACAAGATGTAGTTGAATTTATTTGAGGAGGTTTCAGTGTTAATAACGCTACTTTAAATAGATTCTTTGCTTTACACTTTGTATTACCATTTGTATTAGCTGCATTAGCATTAATGCATTTAATAGCATTACACGATAGTGCAGGATCAGGTAATCCTCTGGGTGTTTCAGGTAATTACGATAGATTACCTTTTGCTCCATACTTCATATTTAAGGATTTAATAACTATATTCTTATTTATCGTAGTACTATCAGTGTTTGTTTTCTTTATGCCTAATGTTTTAGGTGATAGTGATAATTATATTATGGCTAACCCAATGCAAACTCCACCTGCTATAGTACCTGAATGATATCTATTACCATTCTATGCTATCTTAAGATCTATACCTAATAAATTATTAGGTGTTATATCTATGTTTGCTGCAATATTAATATTATTAGTTATGCCCTTCACAGATTTAGGTAGAAGTAGAGGTTTACAATTTAGACCTTTAAGTAAAATAGCTTTCTTTATCTTTGTAGCTAACTTTTTAATATTAATGCAAATAGGAGCTAAACACGTTGAAACACCATTTATAGAATTTGGTCAAATAAGTACTGTATTATATTTTTCACACTTTCTAATAATAGTTCCATTAGTTAGTTTACTTGAAAACACTCTGGTAGATATTCACACCAATAGCTCTAAGTAATTACCCCTACCGCTGCTCCTGTAAATAGATTATTTTTATTCTTTATAAATATTTTTATTACAGCGGGTACTACTAGAAGCATCTCAGAAGTAGATGGCTCTAACGAACAGGCTTCTTCTAAAAGAAGATAACCTTTTAAAATAGAAAAAAAAAAAAATAAAAAAAAAAAAAAAAATTATAGTATCGCTCGCAAATTTAATGTTAATTTCTTTATTAATTTCTTTATTAGTTTCAAACGCCGTTACTTTAAGACGGGACAAATCAATATTATTTTCAAGAATAGTTATAACTGGTTTACTTTTTGCCAGTTTTTTAGCTTTAAACAATTTATTTACTAAAGCACTGGAAAAAGGTATAGGTGTATATGGTGGATTATTTAATGTTACAACATTTACACAATCTTTCAACATATTTATATTCTTAATTAGTGCCGTTATACTGGTATTAACTGCTTTTTATCCTAGAAAAGTCTTTATAAAAGAACAATCATCTTTTTATAAATTGTTAACTAGCAAATTAACATACAATAAAAACTCTATTTCAAACAAAACAGCAGAACAGTTTCGTATAATAGAATACGCACTTATAATAGTATTTATATTATGTGGAGCGGTATTTTTAATGAGTACAGCAGACTTAATTTCTGTATTCTTGTCTATAGAGTTACAAAGTTATGGTTTATACATACTGTCTACTTTATATAGAGATTCAGAATCAGCCACTGCTAGTGGGTTAACTTATTTCTTATTAGGAGGATTATCATCTTGTTTTATCTTATTAGGTTCAGCGTTACTATACGTTAACTCTGGTACTACTAACTTAGACAATATATATGTGATAAGCAGTATAAGTGAAATAGAGGACTTAAATACTCTTACATACTGATACCAACCATATTATCTACACTTATCTTTAATAATATTATCAGTGGGATTCTTATTCAAAGTAAGTGCTGCTCCCTTCCACTTTTGATCTCCGGATGTTTATGATGGAATACCTACAATAGTTACTACTTATGTAGCTATAGTGGCAAAAATATCTATATTTGCCTTTTTCTTAGAATTAGTTTTCTACACAGAGTATTCTTACTTAAATTTCTCTTGAAAGAATATATTATTGTTAAGTAGTTTATTTTCTCTAGTTATAGGTTCTGTTTTAGGTCTAACACAATTTAGAATAAAAAGATTATTTGCGTATAGTACTATTAGCCATGTAGGGTTTATACTATTAGCCTTAACTATAAATAAAGCCGAATCTATACAAGCATATATATTCTATATATTACAATACTCTATATCAAATTTAAACGCATTTATAATATTAGTAACTATAGGATATACTTTATATTTACACGTATATAAAGATAAAGAGTACAAGAATTTACTTGATGTTAACAATTCACCTATACAGCTTATTAATCAGATAAAAGGTTACTTTTACATTAATCCATATATAGCTATAAGTTTAGCCATTACCTTATTCTCATTTGTAGGAGTACCTCCTCTAATAGGATTCTTTGCTAAACAGATGGTTTTAAGTGCTGCCTTAGATAACGGTTATGTATTTATGACTCTAGTAGCCATATTAACTAGTGTTATAGGAGCAGGTTATTATCTTAGTTTAATAAAACAAATTTTCTTTTTCAAACACGATTACAAAATAAACCCTTCAGTTAAGAATTTAAATCTAGTTGCTTACATAAATCCCGCCTCGTTTACAGCAAACGATAATACATCTAATGGTCTTAGAGTGGAATTTAATCCAAGCAATATTACAATAAACAGTGCGTTAAGTAGCACTATTTCCGTTTTAACTCTTTTACTTATATTATTTATATATATACCAGGAGAATGATTTAATATAGTTAGTATTCTTAGTCTTATATTATTTAAAGCTTAAATGACAAGTCAAACATTTTTTCTTATATTTATACCTATATTAGCAATAATATTATTAGCTGTAAATTTAATCTTTGCCCCACATAACCCATACGAAGAAAAAGACAGTGCTTTCGAGTGTGGATTTCATTCATTTTTAGGACAAAATAGAAGTGAATTCAGTATATCATTTTTCATATTTGCTTTATTATTCTTATTATTTGATTTAGAAATACTATTAGTATACCCTTATGTTGTAAGTGCGTACGCTAACGGTATATTTGGTTTAATAATAATGCTTTTATTTTTCTTAGTGTTAACTTTAGGTTTTGCCTTTGAATTAGGTAAGAATGCACTTTCGATAGAAAGTAGACAAAGCAACTACAAATAAATAAAAAAAAAACTTTATATACCTTAAAAGGTCCTATCATATACACACATATTATGTGCTAACCTATATAAGTTAATCAGTTATGTGCTAACCAGTATAAGTTAATCAACAACACACACGTATTATGAGCTTCTAATGTCTTTATATGTTAAATTTAGTTAGATACATAGGGTAAAGAACAAAACAAAAAATTGTTTTTGATAAGAATAGTTATCGTTGTCTCTAAGAGAGCTTAACTTAATGGTAAAGTATGTGACTTTTAATCATTCCAATGTGAGTTCGAATCTCATAGCTCTTATTTTTATAATACTTTTTTATGTCTAAAGGTTTACGCAACTCTTAGATATTATATTTTTTTTCGCATCTATATGAGTTCCAATCTCATAGATATTATTTATCATAATTTTTATAATACTTTTTTATATCTAAAGGTTGACGCAACTTTTAGATATTCTCTTTTTCGCATTACATTACCTATAATTGTACACAATATGAGGTAGCCCCTTTTTATAACCGACAGAGTCAAAGGAGCTTAGAAGTAGAGACTGCGAAGATATCTCTTTGATTAGAGCGTTGATTCTTATCAAGTAATGCAAAAGATATTGGTACATTATACCTTATATTTTCTCTATTCTCAGGTTTACTTGGAACAGCCTTTTCAGTTTTAATAAGACTTGAATTGTCTGGACCTGGTGTTCAGTACATAGCTGACAACCAATTATACAATAGTATAATTACAGCACACGCCATATTGATGATTTTCTTTATGGTTATGCCAGCAATGATAGGAGGTTTTGGTAATTTTTTATTACCTTTATTAGTAGGAGGACCTGATATGGCATTCCCTAGATTAAATAACATAAGTTTCTGATTATTACCTCCTAGTTTAATATTATTCTTATTTGCTGCAACAATAGAAAATGGAGCAGGAACTGGTTGAACTTTATACCCTCCATTATCAGGTATACAAAGTCACAGTGGTCCTAGTGTAGATTTAGCTATCTTCGCTCTTCACCTATCAGGTATAAGTAGTCTATTAGGAGCAATGAATTTTATAACAACTATCTTAAACATGAGAAGTCCAGGAATAAGACTACACAAATTGGCTTTATTTGGATGAGCCGTAGTGGTTACAGCAGTTTTATTACTTTTATCTTTACCTGTTTTAGCTGGTGCTATTACTATGGTTTTAACAGATAGAAATTTTAATACATCATTCTTCGAAGTAGCAGGTGGAGGAGACCCAATCTTATACCAACACCTTTTCTGATTCTTTGGTCATCCAGAAGTTTACATATTAATTATACCTGGTTTCGGTATAATTAGTACTACAATTTCAGCAAGCTCGAACAAATCAATCTTCGGGTACCTTGGAATGGTATACGCCATGATGTCTATAGGTGTGTTAGGTTTTGTTGTTTGAAGTCATCACATGTACTCAGTTGGTTTAGATGTAGATACAAGAGCATACTTTACAGCTGCTACTTTAATTATAGCTGTTCCTACTGGTATTAAAATATTCAGTTGATTAGCTACTTGTTATGGTGGATCTCTACACTTAACACCTACAATGTTATTTGCATTAGGATTCGTATTTATGTTTACAATAGGAGGATTAAGTGGAGTTGTTTTAGCTAACGCATCATTAGATATAGCATTCCACGATACTTACTACGTTGTAGCTCATTTCCATTATGTGTTAAGTATGGGTGCAGTTTTTGCTTTATTCAGTGGTTGATACTTTTGAATACCAAAAATGTTAGGTCTAGATTATAACATAATGTTAAGTAAAGTTCATTTCTGAATCTTATTTATAGGAGTTAATGTTACATTCTTCCCTCAACATTTCTTAGGATTACAAGGTATGCCAAGAAGAATAAGTGATTACCCTGACGCATTTGCTGGTTGAAATTTAATAAGTAGTTTTGGATCTATAATATCTGTTGTAGCAACATGATTATTCTTATACATCGTATACCTACAATTAGTTGAAGGTAAGAGTGTTTCTAGATATCCATGATTAACACCACAGTTTTATACAGACTACTTACAAAGTTTATTAAACAGAGCTTACAGTAGTTTAGAGTGATGTTTAAATAGTCCACCTAAACCTCATTCATTTGTAAGTCTACCTGTACAAAGTTAAATAAAAAAAAAACTTTTTTTATAGCTATTTTTGTTTAGGAAAAAAAAACTTTATATTCCTTTTAAGGTGCTGCGTATCTATGTTTGTTCGTTTGTTTATTTGTTTGTTTTTTGTTTGTTCTATTACACTGAGTCACGTATGTTTGCTTACTCGAATAGGCAGATTGATACAATTACCTATATTATAAAAGTTATGATAAAAGTTATTTTTATGAAATAAAGATTAATCTGATGCTTTCACTCCTATTTTTTTATTTACTTTTTTTTTTTCTCCTTTTGCCATTTAGACTTATACTACCTTTGTTAAGTTAATATTATATTTTTCCAATAATGGTTGATTTTTTTCGCTTGTATCTTTATTACCATTTCCTTTTTTATTAAAAAATGTAAGTAAATTATTAAGTTTTATTCACTATTTATACATATTTACATTTGCACTTGTACTGTGTAATATTGCTTATTTAAACAGTACGAATTAGTCTTTTTTTGCCTTTAAGCCTTTATTCGCTGAAATTGGGGTCAAGGAGTGCTCTGTATACTTAGCTGGAAAAAAATCGCTTTGTAGATGGATAATAGTCCTAGTAGAATCCCTACCTCAAACAGCCCTACCAGGATTAACTACTTTGTCTTCTCCATCAGCTTCGCCTTAACCATCTGCTTTACCTTCTACTTTCCCACCTCAACCTTTAACGTTTGAACAAAGATTATGGGCGCGTAGATCTTTTAGCCTAGGCGATGCAAAGAGTTTAGATACAGCTAAAATAATTTCTCTTAATGTAAAAAATAGAAAAAAATATGTTCTACCTTAACTAGACCCATACCTAATTAGATAGAATAATCTATACAGGATCACATTTTAGGCAATAATTGATATGTATAGCCTATATTACGGAGGACCTAGGAAGTATAAGCGATAGTGATTCTGATAAATTAAAAAAAAAAAATAAAAAAAAAAAAATTATTATATAGGCGTACACTACAATAAAAAGCACTTAATTCATAAAAGTTCCTACGCCGGTGTTATATAACTAAAGTATTAAACAGCAAGGCATTTAGTACTACTTATCTGAGAATATATTATCTTTTCAGTATGGCGAGTTTTACATTACATGAAATCACATTTATACAGAGGGATTAGGTAATGGTACCTCACCTAGAAAGCGTCTTTTGAAGTAAATTGGTAGTGTACACTGTCTAACCTAGAGTTGTATTCAGCTAGTGAATTTTTAAACTTAGATCTATAATATAAACTTTATTACTCTCCAAATTTAACACCCTTTCAATACTGCATAGATTTACCAGGTAAATCTTATTTCTACTGTAAAGTACTTTTTCTTAGCTCTATCAGACGAATTACAACACCTGCCCATAGACAAAAATCTATCCTAGCTAATTTACCGGTCGCCACAAGCACCTCTATATATTTTTTTTGTTACTTTTTTTTCGCTGACTTTACACGGCGTTTATATTAAGGCGAATTACTTTATACTGTTTCAGATAACCGGACGTATTAATCGGTCCGTGTATTCTAATGACCCTTCTTATACATAATGCCCCTTAAGTATTCTGTACAACACTATAGTTGTAATAATAAAATCTAGTGTCTGCATACTCGCATTTAGGCCTATAGTAATAAATGTCTGAAGGTACATTTATCTAGTACAGGTACAGTTGTATATAAATACCTTATACATCTGCTGAGCCCAAGCTGTCTTCCTCAACCAGTATAGTGTGTAAAGATAATCTTTTTTTCTAGTAAAAAATGTAAGAATATATACCATTTTTTTTTTTGTTTATTGTAAATTATGTAACTTTAGCTTTTTTTTAAACTTATTAAAGCAAATAATATTATAATTAATAAATTATTATCTATAACATATAAGTAAGGTATTAGAATATAGAAAGTTAGACCTACTAAAATATACAGTGCATAGGATGTTATGACTCCCGTATCTAGCTTTGATATTTTACTACTTAGACTAATTAAACCTTTTTCTAAACCATAAGGACCTATTAATTCTATAGAACCTTTATCAAGGACTTTAGTAGTTTGTCCTCCTAATTTTAAAACCATATCTGTTATATATCTGTTGTAGAACAACTCAATTAAGAAACGTTGGTTAAAGAAACTAAAGATATTGTAACCTAATCTAGATAGTTTAAATTGTGTAAGTACTTTAGGTATAAATTCGGATAATACTAAAGATAAAATACTCAATGAAACAGTAAATATTAAAGGTAATATTTTAAATAAAGTAGGCACAGCAAATTCAGTATCTAGCAGTATTTCATGTGAAGGGTGAATAAATAAACTATTATCTATAAAGAAACTAGTACCTAAACCTATGAATATGTCTTTAGTAATATAACCAAAGAATATAGAGAAAACGGCTAATATAATTAAGGGTAAACTCATAAAAATGTCTCCTTCATGAGCATGTTTGTAATTTATTAAAGGCCCATTAGGATTAGTTAAGAATGTTAAGTATAAAACTTTAACTGAATACAGAGTAGTAAACATTGCACCAATTGTTGAAACAAAGTATACAGCTGTACCAGAAAAGTAATATTGACCGTATGCAGACTCAATTATAAAATCTTTAGAATAGAACCCTGTCATAAAAGGAAAGGCAACTAAACTTAATGAAGCAATTAACATAACTGAGTAAGTTAAAGGTAAGAAAGCTCTTAGTCCTCCGTATTTTCTAAAATCTTGATTATCTGCTACTGCGTGTATTACAGCACCAGCACCTAAGAATAAAAGTGCTTTATAAAAAGCATGATTAACAAGATGAAATAATGCTATATTGTAAGAAGATAAACCTACTGCTATAACCATCATTCCCAGTTGACTCATTGTAGAATAAGCTATAACCTTTTTAATATCTTGTTGGAATAAACCAATTAGAGAACTAAATATGGTTGTAATAGCCCCTAATCATAAACAAAATACTAAAACAGTGTTACTATATTCTATTAAAGGAGAACTACGCATTAAAAGATATACTCCAGCAGTAACCATAGTTGCGGCGTGGATTAATGCAGAAACAGGTGTAGGCCCTTCCATAGCCATTGGTAATCATATATGTAATCCTACTTGTGAACTTTTAGCCATAGCACCTATTAATAAACAGATACCAACTAGTGTAACTATATTATCACTTACAAATGGTGCAGTAGAAAACACTGTAGCATAGTCCACATTACCAAAAGATCATATTATAGCAAACATACCTATAGTTAAAAAGCAATCTCCAACTCTATTTGTTAAGAAAGCAGATAAAGAACTTTGGTTAGCGGCTATTCTAGTAAATCAGAAACTAACTAGTAAGTAAGAACATACTCCTACTCCTTCTCATCCTACAAACATTAGTAAAAAGTTATTTGCTGTTACAAGTATTATCATCATAAAGGTGAATAAACTTAAGTAACTAAAAAATCTTTGGTTGTGAGGATCACTACTCATATATCCTATAGAATATAAGTGTACTAATGAAGATACTATTAACACAGGTATTAACATTGATACTGTTAAAGAATCGAAGTTAAAACTTCATAAAACATTTAAGGACTCTGAATCTATTCATCTAAATAATTGAATGGAAACAGGTGCATTATTCATACCTACCTCAAAAAAAGCTAAAATAGAAAGAGCAGTAGTAGTGAAAACGGATAAACATGTTATTAATTGAGCTCCACTAACTCCTACTTTTCTTCCAAAAAACCCAGAAACAATTGAACCTAGTAAAGGTAATATTATTATGGCTAAATACATTATTTAAATTCTATTGCAACACTTCCTCTTAATCTATAAAATGCAACTAATATACCTAATCCTATAGCTGATTCTGCTCCAGCTATTGATATTATGTATATTGCGTATGTTTGACCTAATATATCGT
>Ga0325401_1008129_pt1 | contig 10205 bp, 5 predicted proteins | sample PopdelMetagenome_FD_205666 | JGI IMG/M metagenome (GOLD analysis project Ga0325401, IMG submission 205666) | Populus deltoides microbial communities from Bellville, Georgia, United States - Xylem-PdKOR-R2 | ecosystem: Host-associated > Plants > Phyllosphere > Stem > Wood/Secondary xylem | place...
TTCCTCCAATTTTACATGGCCACGAGGCTGCTTCTTATTTTACACTTTGCCCTCCTTGCATTGAATTTTTCTTGTAACAGCCCGGCCCAACATGCTGTATATTATCCGCTTTGGGTCTTACAACCCTCACGGTTTTGTTCCTGGTAACGCGAGCTCACTTTTGAGCCTGACGCCCCAAAACGCATACAACATGTTAACACCAGCACTACTAATAAGGCCAGTAATACATCCCTCACCCGCCGATGTGGGATCTTACATTTCTCCTCTTAATTTTTTTTGACAAATTAGGAATATAAGGATGCAATTAAAAAAAATGAGTATCGAATTTGAAAAATATCTCAGAGCTACCATAAATCGCTACAGTTTCTTAGTGAGTAGTTTTAGTATAATTGGTAATTTGGTCATGTTTCTTTTGAAAAATCAAAACAGGCAATAAAACGCAAAACAAAGCTGAAGAAATGTCAAAAAAGCTAGACTTGTTGATCTTAGGGCTATTTTGAGTGGTATGCTACTCAAATTTTTAATGTATTTATATTTTGTTTTTGTATTTTTAAAGTATTTTTTATTTTAAATTAATATTTTTTTGTGTTTTCAGATAATTTAATGTGCTAATATAAAAAATAATTTTAAAAAATAAAAAATATTATTTTAATGTATTTTCAAACAAAAAATATTTTAAAAAATAATCGTTAACACACTCACAAACACCCCAACACCTAAACTTAATATGCCTTTTGCATTTGGATTTGGTACTAATATTTATTTAGAATTGTATGCACTAAATTGCCTTATGCCTTTGTACCAACATATTAATTTAAGTATGTTTGGTTTTAAAAATATACATTAAATTAATATTTTTTTAGTATTTATAGATGATTTTGATGTACTAATATAAAAAAATTTAAAAAGATATTTATAGATAATTTTCATACATATTAAATAAAAACAAATACCAAAACACACATTATTTTAACAAAGGATTTGAAAACACTATTATATATGGAATATGGTCCTTAAACGTTTTGTATGTCACCTTAAGCAAACATTCTCCACACGCAGTGATGATGATGATGATGATGATGTATGTATGGTTGTATGGCACTTTTGCAGCGGAACTAACATATTTAGAACCCTACAACCATACTTTTTTTCCATTTTGCATCCTTAACTGCAGCCACAAGCCGTGAGCCAAGCAAAGCATGTAACAAAATACTCAAATGGAAGACAAGAATACTATGTTCATATACTAATATACACATTTTACTATTCATAGTGATAATGTAATTATTTTTTGTGCCGTAAAGAAAATAATGACTTTGGTGTTGAGAATATTTCAATATTTTTACACAGTCTATTAGTTATTATAAGATTAATCGAGGGTGAATGTATTTTTTTAATTTTTTTTAGAACAATAAAATTATTAAATTATATTTAAAAGCAAAATCTTTTAAAACTTGCTTTGAAGGGTTTTTTCATCTTTTTACTTCTCCAAGCACAATAAAATGGTTGATTTATTTTTGGAAGACAAAAAAATATTGGCGCATGAGAGGCACGCTCTTGCACCTATAACACCTCATGGTTTTAGAAACACTATTTTACCATGTCGTTGGAACCTTCACGATATCTTTTTTCTATTAGAGTGGCGCGTGATGGTGGTTATGAGATGACTTGTTGTCGGCGGAGCTCTTTTTTTCCTTTCTCTCTTATTCCCTCAAGAATTGTGCTGGCAATTCAAAATTTTTCTTTTAATTATTGATATTTCAACTTTAGTTCTTATCCTTGTTATTTTTAATTTTTGTTCTTAGCTATAATGTAAATTTTTTGTTTGTTTTAAATTTCATCTTCAATTTCAATTCGTAATGTATTTTTTTTCTAATTTGATCCTTATTACTTTGATTTCTATTTATTTTTTTTGTTGACCCTTTTATATATTATTTTTTTCAATTTCATATATAAGAATTGAACTACATTATTTTTTCTATTTTTGAAAACATGTTTTCTTTTCAAAGTTATCGTTATTAATTTTTTTTTAATTTTAGTTCTTTTTTTATTGTTGTGCATTCTTTATTATCATCTAATATAATTAAAATAAAATCAACTTATTTGATTTACTCTACTCTATAACCTTGGTAGTTGATTTTTCTGCTTTTTTTTCTTTTTTATATAACACTCTTCCAATACCTAAACATCATATTTTACTAAAAAAATAAAAATAAATAAATTAAACGATACCACAGCGTAATGCAGGCCCCGTCTAGTCCTTTCCTAGAGCCTTTCACTTGAGTAGCCCAAGTTACTTGCAAAGACGAACACTATAATACTGATTTAAGAATGCTAAGCATATGCCTAATACCTCCCAGGCTACCACAATCACATATGCTATATATGCAAGGGGACAGAAAGTTGTGCAAAAGTGTTGTAGGCTTTAGCTGGAAGACAGCGTATGCTCTGTATAGACAATCCTGCTCTCAGCACGCACTCTCTACTTTCCGCTTCCTCCTTCGAAGAGAGGAGAGGAGGATGCGAGTTGTTGTTACCTTAAAACTTCGAAGAAAAGCATTCTCGTGCTCAACCCTTTCCTTAACTCGTGTGTTAAATGTTACCCAATAATTGCAGGCTATATACTTCAAATGTTCAAGGCAGCTAGTGTCTGCCTAGACAAGTGTTTCTTGAATTAATCCAGACTATGAAAAGGAAAACTAAGACTATCGAATTAAAGTTTAGGGTTTAGAAGCTGGCTAATTGTTCTAAAAAAGGGAAACAGACGAGGTTTATATTTTTGAACCTGCAGTTTGATATGTGTAGAATTCATACAGGCCTTGCTCGCGATGAATCTCGACATGTTTATCAAGCATTAATGATTCTGAACCTAACATTGGTGCCCGTTTCTTTTCAACATCTTAAGCAAGGTTTTTTTCCCCCGCAGATATTGCTTTTCAAAATATTTTTTACTTGAAAATACATCAAAATAATATATATTTTTTATTTTTTTAAAATTTATTTTTGATATCAACATATCAAAACGATCTAATAACACACAAAATTATTTAAAGTTAAAACAATTTCAAAAATTCTCAAAAGCACAGTTGAATTCTAATTATATTATTAGATCCTCAATATTTAAAAATAATACAATTTATAAATTCATTTCCTTTTAAATTTCAAAAAATTGCTTTTGATAGAAAAATTTATTTGTATTATTTTTCAATTCCTGATTGGAAAGAAGAGAGAAGCAGGTTGTTGAATTCTAGTGATGAAAAATTCATCGTTCAAGCCATATCTAACCACCAAAATAGATTTTATTAGTTTCCACGGGTTCCATGTGATTATATAGGTTTGATAGTGGTGTTTTAGCTTGAAAAAAACAGATCTCAGTTGAGAAAGATAAATCTAACTCGGTTTGATTTCTGTTTTTTTAATTATTTTTGGGTTTTTTTTTTTGTTGATAGGTTGGTTTTAAGTGTTGGTGAAGTTATTTTAGGTTGAAATGACTAAAAAATTGTATTCCAAAAAAACACTCGCTTGTTTTTATTTTTACAGCTTTCACAATGGTGACTGAAATCTAAACTTGTAGATGATACCTTTATTTAATGTTTTTTTAATTGATACCTTTATTTAATGTTTTTTAATTTATTTCTCAATTAATATAATATATATGTGATTTTTTTTGTTTAGCCTTTTTTGGATAAGGATGTTTTTTAAATTATTCTATGAAAATTTAACCTTTGAAGATTTTTTTTTGATTTATCTATAATTTTTTTTATAGCTAAACTTTATTTTTGAAAAATAAAAAATATTTATTTTTAGATAATATTTATAATATAAACAATCTTGCATATTATTTTTTTTATTTTACTCAATCAATTTAATGTGTATCTATTTATATTATATTTTAATTAAATAAAAAATAAATTTAGTAATAACAAACGAGTAAATATCTTATATTGCGAGATTAAATATTTTAATTTATATTTATTTTTTTATTTTTCTAATTTTATTTTTAGTTATTGCTAATGATTTTTTATTTATTAATATATATAGTTCTTAATTTATTATATATATATATATATATATATATATATCAACTTTTTAATTTATACTTAAAAAATTTTAAACTATAAAAATATACTGATAAAATCTATATATATAATGTTTTTACATTAAAAAATATCTGACAAGTGTAAAAAAGTTATGTATTATAACAAAGAGAGGAGGAGAGCGACGAGGAGTTGCTTTTTACGGGAATCCCGGAGGACCAGAGCTAGGAGACCCTTTTGGGCACCACCTCCTTATACTTTGCATTTTGTGCGGGGCCGCCTTGCACGTGCTATCACGCGATAGTCATGCCCTTCGTCCTGCTCACAGTAACAGGTCGAGGTCTTTTTGACAATAAATAATTACTATTTTTTTTTCAAGTTTTTAAAAACGACATATGAAAACTTGTTTATTTTTATTTGATAGAGAAACAAGTTAATTAGACTCTCCTGTTTCAAGAACTAATTATTTAGTTTTCTTTCGTCATTTTATGTTCTTTTCCATTTTTTTTGTTTTTTAAAACAAGAAAGGAAAAATAAATAAATATGATGGACAGAATAGTGAAAAAAAGACTTTGTAAAATAAATTTATATCAAATCAATTGATGTCAACACTCATCAAATGACTAAATAATTAATTTTTAAAATAAGGAGAATTAATTAATTCGTTTACCAAAACTAAAGACACTGATTTATATTATATTCCTTTAATTTTATGTTTTCCTGTAAATAAAAGTAGCAAAAAGTTTCAAAGACTAATTTTTTTTAAAAAAAATTAGATTTTTACACTATCAATATTATATTTTGAGAATCAAGTCAAATTTGAGAGTCTCATAAAATAAATATTAATTATATTGACGAGTTTTAAATTAAGATGTAGTTCGAGACTCCTGTGATTCAGCTAAGGTTTACCTTTAAAGGGGCCACATTTCGTACTAAGTTTTGGTTTAAAAAGACCGGAAGTCGAGATAGGATTTCATTTAAGGCGATTGAGAGTAAGTTTGAGAGTAGGTCCAAAGTAATGAAAGTAAAGTCTAAGACTAATATCAATATCCAGGGTACTTGGGAGTTGGTTTAATAACATGTTTGAAGGCCTCATGTGGATGCTCGGGTTCATTCTAAGATTCTGAAGGTATTTGGTGAGTTATGACTAGTTTTGGGGTGTCTATGATTCAAGCTTATAAAAAGTCCCCAATGTCTAGTTATCTATGATAAGATCTAGTTTGGAGGGCTTAAGGTTTATACAATGATCATATTGAGTTTAAAACCAAGTTTGGTTCACTCAAATTTAGATCGAGACCAGTTTCAAGAAGTTTAAAAATTAAACAAAAGGAGTTTATGTTTATGCTAGAATTGGGTTTGTAGCACGTAAAAGTGGGTACAAAACCAAAATTAAAACCAAGTCCGGGCCAAGATCAAGTCTATGTTACTCAAAATTCAAGCGAGGATTCGAAGAACTTGTGTTAGCTAAGGTTCAAGTTCAAGCATACTATGTTTGGGTTGTGATTAGGTTTAAAACGTCTATGGTGTGGACTAGGTTTGGGTTGTGATTAGTTTTGGAGTGCTTATGGTTTGGACCAGGTTTCAGGCATATTAGATTGGGTCCAAAGGTCGGGTTTGGAACCTTGAAGATTGAGTCAAAACCAAGCACACGGCTTTAAGGTGTTAGGTCGAGATTAGATTGATTTTAGACTTAATTCAAAGAACAAGGAAAATTTTTCTATTAGGTTTTTTTAAGAAAAAATTTGAAATGAGTTTATCGAGGTCTTTAAGATAATTTGAGTTCCAGAAGCATGGATCCTGATTTTTTTACCACAAAAAATCAACTAAAAGATGTTGAGTTATCTACCCAAGCAAGCAATGCATTATCTATTATATAAAAAAATAGAGGTGAACAACATATTATTTGCTCGTTGAAAAAAAAAACATGCGGTCATTCTCTTCTAATCCTTACATGCTTGGGCTTTCGTGCTTGGTGTTGTTCTGAGATTTTTTTTTTTAAAAAAAACTTTGATAAAAAAAATTCTATTGAAATCAATTTATTAAAATAATTGTCAAATCATGTCACTATTTTTTAAAAGATCGTTGTATTTTATAATGATATCAGTCTAAAATGCATAATTTTTAAATAACTTGTTCATTAATATTAAATGATAATGTTAATGAATAATGGTTTGCTGCTTTCTCACTCGCTTAACTTTCATTATATTATTGGGGTCTCACATGTGGGTCAAGGAACACAAATCGTCATATAGCCAGCCAGCCATTCACTCAGCAAAGTGACATGTCACTGCTTCCGGGTTTTGTGGAGCCTCGCAAATATTTTGAAGATACAAGTTGGTGGATCTCTCTCAATATGCTTTTTGGTAATGTGTGTGCAGGTGAGGTTGGTCTGCAGCTATATTTTTTAATATTTGATATAAGAAATAAATTTGATTTTACTTAATATGGTCCACTAATTTTTGCTGCCTAGCCGCAGGATTGGAGAAGCAGCATTTTACTGCTTCTCGTGGTTTTTTTTTTTAAAAACCAATGAAAAAAGTTTAGTTTTTTTTCCCTAAAAAACCTGTGTAGTTAATCGTGAACAATATATATATTTTTTAAAAAATTAGTTTAAGGTAAATTAAATTTACTCGTAATGTAATGAAATTGTAAATTTTTTTTAAAAAAATTATGTTTTACTCGAAAAACTAGTATTTAATATTATTTAATAACACTACATAAATTAGAAAGATATCGCATGATGACATAACATTTGTGAAATTTGATCGCAATTCCAATAATAAAGATATCATAATCTTTATTATTTAATAACACTACATAAATTAAAAATTTTAGTTTTTGTTGTTGCACGCTTAAGAAACTATGGAAAATATAATCCTTGTTGGATAGATTACATAAATGACATTGCATATAGTTTAATGGAATAATAAAAAATATTTGATATTAATATTATTTATTTCATGATGTAATAACAGCAGTTAAATCTATATTATTTAAATTAAAAATAATTAATATTAATATATATATATATATTTTAATTATTTTATAACCTCGATTTAAAAAGCATTTTTTTAATCAAACACATTAAAACTATTTTTTTTCAACCTCAATTTCAACTACAGTTTTAACCAAGTATCTATTTTTTCAAACCAACCTCAACTAAAAGTACTTTTTATAAAATAATTTTTTTAAATCACAACTACAACAACTACTACAATACCAAATACACTTTAAAATGGGTCCCGCCAGGTGTAAATAAAAATCACCACCCAGAAGCGATAGGATGCGGCAGGGAAATAGAGGCCTTGTGGTGGGGGTGAGGGATGGCCCTACCAGATCATAACTTTCCCTTCTTGTGGTCAGTTACATCAGATCAGTAATTGTCGACAAGGTCCGTCTTGCGTTTTTTGGTGGCCTCAAATTAATGCGTCCACCCTCTCAACATGTCCATGCATGTCCCTTCCTCTCATTTGTGATTTGTAAGTTGTTTGTGGTTTAAAATATTTTTTATTTAAAAATATATTAAAAAAATATTTTTTAAAAAATTTATTTTTGATGATAGCTTATTAAAATACATAAAAATATTATTTTAAAAAATAAAAATTTAAATTTTTCAAGAAACACTTGTTTTCAAAATATAAAAACAAAAAAACTCTTCATCATATAAAAATTATAACACAAACAAGTAGTTTATAAGGGTGTTTACAAGGGTACGTAAGAATATGATAACGGTTGCTTTTTAAAATGTTTTTTTCTTGAAAATAATTTTTTAAAAAAATTTATTTTTGATACCAACATATCAAAATAATTTAAAAATATATAAAAAATTTTAATTTAAAATAAAAAAAACTTTTGAGACATAGAAATAAATAGGTGAGGGATATTGTGTTTATTGCGGAATAGGAGTGGTCACGCTTCAATTACGATTATTTGTATGATATGTCGATTTATTTTTTTATTATTAGTGGTGGGTGTTTCACTGCGATAGAATTGTTGGATGGGTAGGTATTTATGCTCCTTAAAAGCTTCCCTCTCATTTTGTTTTGATGCTTTCAAAAATTAGTCGAATTTAAACTAGCATGCTTCCTTTAAATATTTACCAATCTGTGTGCGTGTCTGTATACAGTAGAGGAACTATAGAATTTTAACCGGGATATCATCATAAAAACTATAAGGTTAATTAGAGAGTAGATATTTTATTTTTGGAGGGGCTAAATGCCTAATTATCATGAAAATTTTAAAAATTCAAGGCCTAAAATTATTTAAGGGTGATCATTTTCGGTTCGGTTTGGTTCGGTTTTTATAAAAAAAATGTAACCAAACTGAATTTTAAAAAAACCGAAATTGGTTCAAATTGGCCGGTTTCCGTTCGTTTTTAGGACAAAACCGGTTCAAATCGGTTTGGCTCGGTTTTTTCTGGTTTGGCTTGATTTTTTCGTTTTGGCTCGGTTTTTTCTGGGTTGACTCGGTTTTTTCAGGGTTTTTTTTTCTGTTTGGGTTCGGTTCGGTTTTTTTAATTTCATGCTTATAAAACTGAAACTGAACCGGTCGGTTTTTTTAAAATTTTAATCGGTTTAATATGTTTTTATTCACAGTTCAGTTTTTTCGACTATTTTTTTTCTTAGTTTTCTCGGTTTATTTAGTTTTTTTCTTACCTCTAAAATTATTAATCCGCCCCTGTCTATAAGTTTTTGTTTTGAATACTTTTAAAAACAAATCAAAATCAATAGAAAAGGTTGATAATTATTTATGATTTATGCTAAAGTTGTTGAGTTTTATAACTATTATAGGTATTTTCGTATATAAGATTAGAGCTTATGTTGGTCTGGAGTTGCTTGCAACTTTAATTTGAAACCTTGTTGGAAGGACTAGGCAAAGCTAACTCCAATCCCATCTCACATTTTTTGAAGACCGTATGCCTGTTTGTGAATCATTGATTATATCAGTTGTGAGAGAAAAAAAGAGAAAAATAAAAAAATAAAAAATAAATGAGACATCAAATTAATACATATCAAAACACTCTGACGATGATATTCTTAATTTCACCTACACAATCTTTGCAGAACAAATCCATAAGAAAACCAAAGCTATCTAAATCTCTAAACCCTAAGAATCTTAACTTTTGCTAACAAAAGACGTGTTCTAGAAAGGCTCCCTTTGGACCACCGCAAGTTGGTGGTTGCGAAACCCAGACGGGATTTACTGATTCTAAGCAGTGTATGGAAGTTTGCGAACAGAAAGAGGACAGCTTTTCTTCCCGAATGAGGATTTCATGAGTGCTCCGTGCAGTGCCTATCGCCATCATCATTGTATGCAGCCACTCCCCTTTTCGCCCATGAATTGATAGAACCTGGAAAGGCCAGCCATGCAGGACTCTCCATGGAGTGCTCGAAAAGTGCCAGCCCGAAATCCCTGTTAAGAGACTGGCTCCCTGCCACCTTCGTGTGGCAGCATTAACCCTTTACCTGCCACCTATGTCCTCTCGGTCATGGTCATTGATTATATATACCCGCAGGTCATGCTTGTTCCTTTATTATATATAAAACAAAAAACCTCAAAGAGCTCAGTCATTTGCCATAGAATGTGAGAAATTAGTGTTGTTATATTCTGTCTGATTAGGGACACATTAGTATTTTTATAAATAAAAATAAAAATAATAAAAATTATTAACGCGTGCGAGACAAATGTTAGCAAGTACATGCTTTTTGCACCTTTCAAGCGACGCATATAGCATCATTCGGTGACAAAAACTTTTTAACTATTGTGTCATCTGAAATGTCTAGCGGGAACGAAACTTATAGAGTTACTCATGTTATTCAAATCACGATGGTTGACTTTTTTCCTCTCTTCTATTTTCTCTTTTCACTTCATGAAATTCATGTCGGGTTAGCCAAAAATCAGGTTTGTCCTTCCATTTATTTTGTCTTTCATGTTGTTCTCCCATTTATTTTGTTTTTTAATTATGATCTATTTTTCCTGTGATTGGTCTTTTTTTGTTTTGAATTTTTTTTTAATTATTTTTTTTAATTTCATCAATTTCCATTTATTTTTGTTTTGTTTTCATATCAACATGGTACTCATTCTCTTGATTGTTGCTTTTTTATCCTTTTCTTTGTTTGCTTTTTTTTTTCTTTCTTTCACTTTTGTCCCTCAATTTCTTTCATTAAT
>Ga0325401_1008131_pt1 | contig 10204 bp, 3 predicted proteins | sample PopdelMetagenome_FD_205666 | JGI IMG/M metagenome (GOLD analysis project Ga0325401, IMG submission 205666) | Populus deltoides microbial communities from Bellville, Georgia, United States - Xylem-PdKOR-R2 | ecosystem: Host-associated > Plants > Phyllosphere > Stem > Wood/Secondary xylem | place...
ATTACATGAGCTTGTCTTTATTTTTATAACAAAAACTACTAGCACTTATTGAGTCAAAGTATGGTCATCTGACACAAGATTATTAAGTCTATCTTGACCGTTAGATTTAAAATAATTAAAATATTTTTTTATATTTTTAATATATTTTTTTTTACATTTGAAAAATACTGCAGAACACGTGCAATATGCTAGCATATACAAAAACAGATTTAGAAATTAGGATGATAAATTTATCCAACCTTAGATAAGTAAAATCCAATTAAATTTGATTAGGTTTAGGTATTGTATTGAACTATATTTTTATAATTTGTCTTATTTTTAAATTAATTATTTTTTATATTTTTAGATTGTTTTAATATACTGTGTTAAAAATAGTTTTTTTTAAAAAAAATTTTTTGAAAAAAAAACTCCAAAATAGATCTTTAATATCAAATAAGGATTCATATACTTCACCACTAAACTTGTTTTTCAAAAAAAAAAAGTTATTTATTTTGTGGAGTTGTAATTTATTTTTCAATTGATGCACAGAAATTTATATTACAATTTATGGAGATTTTCATGAATCTACACTTAAATTTAGAATTTGGATCCTCTGTATTGTTTTTAAATTTATGGATGGTGCTTTTTTAAACTTCGTATTTTTTATTTTATTTTAAAAAAAAATTAATAAAAAAAACCCGAATCTTCGAGTTAGATACCTACCAGTTGAAGGACTGGACCCAACCTGATGGTATGGAAGGCATAGTTAGACTATATCAATGTTGGATCAGCAGGGAATAATAAATAGCCTGCATGTCCCGATCCATTGCCACTCCTATCTTGCAAACCAACCTAAATATGATTTTTTTAGAAATAATTACTTTACTAAATGAATAAACAATATAATATAAATATTATCAAACTCGATTTGAAATCCAATCCAAGTCTAACCCGAGATATATATTATCATTTAATATAAATGTTATTAATTTTTTAATAATAAATAATAGTTGTAAAATAAATACTTAAAATTCAATGAATAGATTATGAAAATTTTAATTTTTTATTTGATAAATAATAAATACTGTAAGAAAAAAAAACAATTCATGAATATCCATTATAATATTATCATTTAACATACAAACACTTCAAATATGTTATTATTTTATATTTTAATGATAAATAATAATTATAAAATAAATATTAATATAGATACTCAAAATCTAATAAATGAATTATGAATATTTAAAATTTTATCCAATACATAATAAATAAAATATAAAAAAACTAAATTCATGAATGTTCGTTACCATCTCTAATCTCACCTAATAATATTGGAAACGGGAACTCACAAACCGGCTAGCTTCAGGCTAGTGGCCGGTATTGAATGGCTGTCGCCTGACTGCCTCCGGGCAGCCCATAAATTAATGTGCTCTGAATATGACCGAATGGGCTGTTTGTGATTTTCGAGGACCAAAAGATTTTCTTTTCTCTGAGAAGAGACCGATAAATTCTTCATTTCATTTTTCTAAAGCCAAAACCAGGGAACAAGACAAAGGATAAATACAGTGTCTGTGGTAATATTATTTTTTTTAAGTATTTTTATTTTAAAAATATATTAAAATAATATTTTTTATTTTTTAAATTTTATTTTTAATAAATTATGATAAAAATAAGTTAGATTAGAAATATTTAGTAAACAAAATAACTCAGAACAAATTTTGAAAGAAGAAGGTAGTATAAGTTAAAATATATATAAAAAAAAGTTTTAAAAAAATATGATTTTGATTAAAGTAAAATTTTAACTAAATTTTATAAGAATTTTTTAATTGAATTTAAAAATTATTTCAAAATAAATATACTTTTAACTTTTCTTTGGGTAAAGAATTAAAACACAACTTAACCATATCAATTCAATCAAGTCCATAATGACACAATAAGGAGCATAGGCTTTATTTTTTCAACTAATTTAGCAAATTAACAATTTGCCTTATCATAAATTAAAAGACAAAAAAAATGGAAAAATCACTGACGCAAAAATTATAGTTTTCTCTTCTCCTTACCGCCAACATTTTTCGTCCCTAATGTAATCGAAAAATAAATAAACTTTAGATTTTCCAGTTTATTGCAATATCATCCTATATATATTGTCTAAATTCTCATGAAAAATTCGATTAAATCTTGTATTAAATACTAATTTGGTTATACTTAATCTTGTATAAAATAACTATCAATAAATTCTGGGATTAGTGCAAAATCTTTAAAGCAATCCATTCTAGAGACACCATATCCATTTATCTCAAACAAATCCAAAATTTAAGTGAAGGGCACTTTTATATATATATATATATATAAATGTTCAGGTTAACTTGTGCGCACCTCGACTAATCTCACAAGCTCTGAAGTTAACAACCATGTAAGTCTTTAGTGACTTTAAAATTTATGAGACTCGAATTAATGATCTTTAAAAAACAAACCTAGAGTCTAACCATTTAAACTATATCTTTTTAAAAAACGAACCCTTTTTTTATTATTATATGGGAGTGATGATATACTAACACCGGATTTCATATAAAACTATATATGAACATCTTGTTTAATGTATTTTTTATATTTTAAATTTATAATAATATCTTATTAATTGAATATTATCTTATAATATTAATTTTTTAATTTTAAAGCGTTGGCTCGATGGTTAAGAAGTTATGTTTCTTTATTAACTTCTTGGATTCTATTATTTTTAGCAAATGATTTCTTGGATTCAAATTTTGAAGACAGTACTAAAAAAAAAAAATGATAATAATCAGAAAATGAAATTTAAACTTGAGCTACTCTACAAACACCTTTATTGCATAAAAAAATCATATCATTTCCTTTTTAACCAGTTTAAAGTGTCCCAAGTCAGAACATGTACGGAAAAACTTTTGACTTTCTGAAGAAAGCACTTTGCAAGGGTACTTTTCATTGATTCACATAAAACCAAAGTGAAGCATGGCAGTTTTATCTATATTGAGGTTGAATTATTTTTAAAAAAATTATTATTTTTTAGTGATTTTAAATTATTTTGATGTGTTGTTTTTAAAATTAATTTTAAAAAATAAAAAATATATTATTTTTATACATTGTTAAGAAAAAACACTTTAAAAACAATATCAACAACACTCTCAAACACTAAGGGTGTTTCAGATGTGATAACAATTATTTTTTAAAGTGTTTTTTATTCATAAATGTATTCAAATAATATTTTCTTTTTAAAAATTTATTTTTAACATCAGTATATCAAAACGATACAAAAACATAAAAAAATTAATTTTAAACAAAAAATTTTTATTTTTGACCAACCTTCGTTTAAGCCACTTTTCTAAACAAAGGCTTAGGGTCTATTTGATATTGTGGTAGCCATTGCTTTTTAAAGTATTTTTTGTACTTAGAAATACATCTCTATAATGTTTTTTTAAAAAATTAATTTTTAACATCACCATACCAAAACAATCCAAAAATATAAAACAATTAATTCTAAAAAAAAGAAAAATTAAAATATTGTAGAAATGCGCAGCCAACTACGTTCCCAAACACTTTCTTAGACACCGTTTGTTTTTTCATGTATGGAAATGTGGATTTTTTATGTGTTTTTAGATTTTTTCAACATACTGATACAAAAAATAAACTTTTAAAAAATATTTTGATACAATTTCTAGTAAAAAAACATATATTTTAAAAAGTAATCGCTATCGCGATACTAAACACACTCTTACCCAAATACCCCCACATTAAAAACATGATTTGTTTATTGTTTTGTTTTTTTTTTTTGGTGTAGAAGATTCATCGTACTTGACCTTTAGATCATTGTGACTGAGACTAATTACTAAAGAAAGATGAGGATAAATAGTTAGGTAACTAATTAGCTTTGTTTTGAAAAGGAAACCACTTCTTTTAACGGATAGATGAACTCGTTTTTGTATTTGATGGTCGATCAGGAATTAGAGATAAGGAGTGTGAAACGGATAAAAAGTAGTCGATGAATTGTCACTAGCAGCAGATAAATTTGGGGGTGATGAGTCGTTGCTTACCCACCGTTGGTTTACATTTAGCTTTCAAACAAGCCATTATATCCCTTTGGGGTGGCTAATCTGAGGTTTCCTCCATTGCATGAAAGGAATTTCTCAACCATGAATTCTCTTGAAGTGCAAGCATTCTTGGAGATTCTTCTTCTTGTGCTAGGAACGTCGTTAAAGGAAGCAAATCTCCTCTCATTATGTATTCTTTTTTCTTTCTTTTTTTAAGAGAAATTAAATAGCTTCAATAAATGTATATGTATACGTATATATTCACTGAATTAGCTAGCCAAAAATAAATAAATAAATAAAATTGGTGATTCCCTTTTCCTGGCATGTCTCGATCGCTTGTTTTATATTAATAAGTTGATAAAATAGCCTTAGTCTTAATATACAATAGGTTTCTCTTTTTTTTCAATAAATGTATATGTATATTTATTTTTTTTATGTTTTTTATATCCTTTGGAAATGCTGATATCATAAATAAATTTTTTAAAAAATATTATTTTAATATATTTTTAAATAAAAAAATATTTTAAAAAATAATAATTATTAAATTATAGCTGTGGTAGTATAAGTCTTCAAGTTTGATAATTCTTCTCGAACTTTAGCTATCATTTTTTATTTTTTTTTAAAAAGAAGTTGCTCAGCAGGACAACTAGCAAGACAAATTAATTCACTGAAGCGACTTTTTAATACAGTTCTAGATCTATCTCATGATTTTAAATTATAGCTCTGTGGTCAAAGTAGAGAGGTAAATTCTGTTTTTTTTTTAAAAAAATTGTTTTTTTCATCTTATTCAATGAATATTATTTATCGAATTTTAAAAAAATTACTAGGAACGTATTTGTAGTGCACGAATACAAATGTTGATGTTATTGAAGTAGTAAAATAACTATTTTATCCAATTAAAAAAATTAAATAATTAACTATTAAAAATTAAATAATTTTTTTATATGATCAACATTTATATTATAGTTGTCATCCACGTACATTATCATTCTTTTATTTTTCAGAACACAGTAAAATGATTAAATCTTGATTTTAAATTAAATTAAAAGAGAGTTGTTTTGATATAATCTTATTTAATAGGTGGAAAAAAATTAACCCAATAGTAAATAAAAAAAATTAATAATAAAAGATGGAATTAGAAAAGAAAACCAAAATAAAAAATCACAAAAAAAATTAAAAAACCCAAAATAATTTTTTTAAAAACCATATTAAAGGATGGAATTACAAAACAAAAGATAAGAAAAGCCAAAATACTTTTATTATATAATTAAAAAAAACAAAATTGATTTATCATCAACCTAATATGTTTAGAAAATAAAACTAAAAAAAAGCCTTATAATAAAGGATGTAATAAAAAATAAAAAAAAAGATAAAAAAAAAGAAGGGGGAGCAAAGGAAATAAAAACCATATATTAAATATTAAATTAAAACAAAAATCAAAAAATAAAAAATAAAAACCCAAAAAACTCATACGGCCAATAAAAAAATTCTTGATGCATTTTGTTTTATATATCTTTTACTTTTTATAAGCGGCGCTTTTTTTTTTTTTATTTTATGAAAAGAATCCATAGACGACAGGTCATTTGTTGTCAATTTTTCTCCCGCAAAGAATCGAACACAGACCTCTTCGTGACTCGCACAGGTTAATCATGATATATTATTGATAACCAAATAAATAAATAAAAATACATTAACCTGCTTATATAATTAATTAAACTAACACCACACCTTTCAGCTGTTTACAACTTTTAGTTGTTTCAGTAATCACTACTGGTCTACTCTTTAGGGTATATATGGTACTAACCCAAAGTTTATTAAGCTTCTCTATTGTCTCAGAAGAACCACTAATTAGAGTATCAAGTTAGTTGATAAGTGGGTTTTTTTTTCTTTAATTTAAGGTTTGAATTTAATTAAGAAAAAGATAATCTCAATGTACCAGCAAACATGACTAAATAATACCTTAATTTTACCCAAAAAAAAAGACAACAAAAATGAAAAACTAGGAGAATTAATCATTGTTCAATCGGGTTGTCCTAGAAAGTAACTATATAAAGAAATAATAATAAATAAAAGAAACTTTAAGGACAAATTAATTATGGAGTGGTGATTAACTAGCTCGACTTATACCATCTAATTTATTTTTTGTTACACCGAAATGTTTTTTCATTATTTTTTTTGTTTTTAAATTAAGTATATTTTTTCAACTAATAATCTATTAGGAATTTGAGATTTTTTTTAATTAACGTGGGTATTCATGACAGTTTGCGCTTATCTCGATTAATTTCATAAGTCATTAAATTAACGACCATGTAAATTTTAAGTGGTCTTGAGATTTGTAGAACTCGAACTCATATTCCCTAAGAATTTAAAATCTTTAGCCATACAAGAGGATGTTTTGAAGATGAATATTTAGAAGGTGGTTACCATATTAAATAACTATTTTAACACTGATTAATTTCCACCAACGAAAAATGGTATAGGCAGTTTGCTTCCAAATTTACGTTGGTCCATACGAAAGAAAACTTTATGTAACATGTAAGAAACCTAGTGAGATTAGGCATCAATACTTGTTTTCCAAGAATCTACACACGCACCTAACTGAGAAACAACGACATGGAAGCAATTCCCCTATTCCCTTTATAAGGTTGTGGTAGCGAGTCACACATGAAAGCATCGAAGCCAGAAAGCAATAAGCAAACCAATAGCAAGAGACATACTGCGAGAGAAACATTAGGAATTAAGCGAGCAAACATGGAGTACTCTTGGTTCCGTTTTATGCTCCTTGCTGTCTGCCTCTTCCCTGCTGTGGTCGAGTGCAGGATTCGGCATTACAAGTTCAATGTAAGTTAAATATATATGCTGTCGCATGCCTTCATATGACAAAAGCTTGCCTTTTTATGCACATTGTTTTCTTCCCTCGATGTCATTATTCTCATTCTCTTCGACATGCATTTCATTATTAGCAGATAACTATGTGTTTGCACGATGCATTGTGTATCTTGACACAGCCTGTGTCTTAAAAAAGCTTTTTCCTGACTTGTCCATCATTCAAATGGCAATCATGGAGTTGCAGCACAAAGCTCTCACAATCCTTCGATATATTCATGCAACCAGTCAATATATATATATATATAGTTGCACTGTGTTTGCAGAAATTAGTCAAGTTTCCATAAAATAGTTGGAATAAAAGAAATTAATTAATTGCGCAAGAATGGCAAGATATCAAATCACTACCTAGCTACAGTGACGTAATTAGTTACAACCACTTCAGCAAAATGGACAATTCATTCATGGAATTTTAATCATATACAATTTATTGAGAAATGATCTTAATTTGGTGTATCATATGAACAGGTGGTGATGAAAAATACTACCAGACTATGCTCAAGCAAGCCGATTGTTACCGTCAATGGCCTGTTCCCAGGACCAACTCTGTATGCCAGGGAAGACGATACAGTTCTTGTGAAAGTTGTTAACCGTGTCAAATATAATTTGTCTATCCACTGGTAAGATACTAAATAACATGTATCCTCTAATTCATCATGAATGATTCTGATGCAGTTTTTTCCTGGTATTTTGCAGGCATGGCATTAGGCAATTAAGAACGGGTTGGGCTGATGGACCAGCATACATTACACAATGCCCTATTCAGCCAGGCCAAAGCTATGTCTACAATTTTACTATCACAGGCCAGAGAGGCACACTTCTTTGGCATGCACATATTCTCTGGCTAAGGGCCACTGTCCACGGTGCCATAGTTGTCTTGCCTAAGCTTGGTGTCCCCTACCCATTCCCAGCTCCCCACAAGGAAGTAGTTGTTGTTTTAGGTGAGAAACACACAAATTATTTGTTTCACCATAACTCGTCAAAATCTCATGAAGATAAGAATATGGTTCAAACCATAAACCAATTTATAAGAGTCGTTGTTGTTAAATAAGCGATTTGAGATTAATTTGGTGATGTGATATTGCAGCGGAATGGTGGAAATCAGATACCGAAGCTGTGATCAATGAAGCTCTTAAATCCGGATTAGCACCAAATGTCTCTGATGCTCACACAATTAATGGGCATCCAGGAGCTGTCTCAACTTGTTCTTCACAAGGTATTCAGAAAAGATTAATGGCCATAAGATATACTTAGGAATTCTTGGTTATCGAGGATTGTTTCCCGTAAAGGTCTGATATAAAATTGTTTCCGGACTCGTGCAGGCGGTTTCACTTTGCCAGTCCAAAGTGGCAAGACCTACATGCTACGGCTGATCAATGCTGCACTCAATGAGGAGCTCTTCTTCAAAATTGCAGGGCACAAGCTTACTGTCGTGGAAGTTGATGCCACCTACGTTAAACCTTTCAAAACTGATACAGTCCTAATTGCCCCAGGCCAGACCACCAATGTCCTCGTCACAACTAACAAAAATACGGGCAAGTACTTGGTTGCAGCATCCCCATTCATGGATGCTCCAATTGCAGTAGACAACATGACTGCAACAGCCACTTTACACTATTCAGGAGCACTTTCTAACTCCCCCACAACTCTCACCATCCCACCTCCCAAGAATGCCACTGCAATTGCCAACCAATTTACTAATTCTCTACGCAGTCTAAACTCGAAAACGTTCCCTGCCAAAGTCCCATTAACCGTTGATCACAGCCTTTTCTTCACTGTTGGTCTAGGGGTTAACCCTTGTCCAACTTGCAAAGCTGGTAATGGTAGCAGAGTTGTTGCTAGTATCAACAATGTCACATTTGTCATGCCAACCACCGCCCTGCTTCAAGCACATTTCTTCAACATTAGCGGTGTGTTCACCACTGATTTTCCTGCAAAGCCACCACATGTTTTTAATTACACAGGCACTCCACCCACAAATTTACAGACCACAAGTGGAACAAAAGCATATAGGTTGCCCTACAACTCGACAGTCCAACTTGTTATGCAAGATACTGGGATCATATCCCCTGAGAACCATCCAATCCATCTACATGGATTCAATTTCTTTGCTGTTGGTAGGGGAGTAGGGAATTACAATCCGAAGACTGATCCTAAGAAATTCAACCTTGTTGACCCTGTTGAACGGAACACAATTGGAGTACCTTCTGGTGGATGGGTTGCCATAAGATTTCGTGCCGATAATCCTGGTAATTGATGTTTTTGGTTTATGTCCACTAAATTTGAACTTGAGAAATTTTTCATAATTCATATTCTTTAATTTTTTTTTCAATTTTTGAAGGAGTTTGGTTCATGCATTGCCATCTCGAGGTGCACACTACATGGGGACTTAAGATGGCATTCTTGGTGGACAATGGCAAAGGCCCTAATGAGTCACTTCTCCCGCCTCCAAGCGATCTTCCAAAATGTTAAACCAGCTGAAGAAATTAATTTACTTGAGGGATAGAAGCAGTAGCGGATCAGAACAGGGGTCCGAGCCGAAAGATCCTATGCTCGAAAAGAGAGGAGTAAAATATATATATATAAACACACACACACACATATAAAAAAGAAAAGTTGAGAGTTAAAAGATCCAATTTGTTTCTTGAGTAATCTGAAATATTTGCTCAAGAGAGTTTGAATAAAATTTTATGAGCGGTACTGTTGTGGAAATTCAAATGTTATTTTTTTTCCGTCAAATATATATATATTTGAGAATTTTTATGGCTTAGCCAATTAATTTGTTTCTTTAATATGGTTTATCATTTTTTTTTTCTTATTGTGAGAAATCTAGTTGTATTAACATGTTGCTCCATTAGATACAATTGTAAATCACAAAAGAACGTGCATCATCTAACCACACTTCATTTAAAACTGCTAACAAAACAAATGGAAGGTTTTTGTTAGAGGTCGAGTTAGTATACATTAAATTATTTCTTAGATTGCTAATTAAAGGTTATAAAAAACATTTACAACTTAACTCAACAAGAATCTTATTTTGAAGAACCAAAATTATATATAATTGATCATCCACATTCCATGTTTATAACGATACGTAAACGAGAAGTATAAATTACAACAAAGTTAATCAATCATTTAAAGAGTTTGCAAATTCAATCAAGAACTTAATATGAGAATCACTTAACCACATAAAAAGAAATAAACACATAATATGCAGCAACTTGTAGAAAAAATTCATCAACTTAATAAAAATTCATTATATAAGAGTATTT
>Ga0325401_1008132_pt1 | contig 10204 bp, 3 predicted proteins | sample PopdelMetagenome_FD_205666 | JGI IMG/M metagenome (GOLD analysis project Ga0325401, IMG submission 205666) | Populus deltoides microbial communities from Bellville, Georgia, United States - Xylem-PdKOR-R2 | ecosystem: Host-associated > Plants > Phyllosphere > Stem > Wood/Secondary xylem | place...
AATTTCAGAAATATTCCCATCTTGGAGATTGACAATGGAGTCTTACCATAAAAAACTTATGTAAGTCATGATCCTTGTAGTTTTTTATATTGATTGTATGTTTTTAAAGAGTCTTGCCATAAAAAAATCTTATGCAAGTCATGATCCTTGTAGTTTTTTACATTGATTATATGTTTTTAAATGGGTTTGCAAAGCTGAGTATTTATGATCGTGGTTGGTTATAGGCTGTCTTTCAATTTGATTTCCTAGTAATTATTTTTTAGTATTTTGAGATTGTATCTGTGGAAAGTGTGGAAGTAGAGATTTTTAAATTCGACAGAGTCTTGTCCCTTTCATGGAAAATTATTCTCTAGTTAGGAAACTCTAACTTGGTATTTATGTCTTGATTATATATCTCCAGGAAAATCAGCTTAAAGTGGCAGTTGTATGTTTGAGCATAGCTATCTTATTGTTGATTATCTGAAGTTTAATCTTCAAGCATGCTCATTAAGTGGTTGTTTGGAAATTTTACTTTAGTAGAAAATAGCAACAAAATACAAAGTCCTCTATGGTGTTACTGCTATCGATTCAGGTCTGCTGGGAAAAAATTAATCTATTTGATTGCTATGGCTTTAAATCTGGATGAAGATTACTTTGAGAAAGTAGGAGCCTTGGACACACCGAGCGGCTTCCTTCGTCTTTTACATTATCCAGGTTTGCTGGCTTAGTTTCCCCCTTTTTTTGGGTAATATACATGTCAGCATTTGTCAGCTTGATGCAAAACTGAGGATAGAGGTGTGGAAAACGTGGTCATGCATTGATAGTTGGCTGGTCCCTTTGATTTCTTATAAAAATCTGGCCACCTAATTGTTATCTTAGGTGAACTGGGGTGTTTTAATGAGCAAATATATGGCGCTTCTGAACATTCAGATTATGGAATGATTACTCTTCTAGTTAGTGATGGTGTTCCAGGACTTCAGGCATGTGCATATTTCTCCGCTTGCTGTTTTTTAAAATCTCAGGGACTTTATTAGTGTTTCATGATGCTTGAATGCTATCCTCACCCTTCAAAGTTTCAAGTGCAAAATATTTGGCCATCTTATCTTGATTTATAATTTTAATAGGTTTGTCGGGAGAAATTTAATCAACCACGGCTGTGGGAAGATGTGCCACACATAAATGGGTGAGTTTGAAGTAGTTGTACTTTATTGAAAGAATAACTGGTGTAAGAAGATGCAGTGTTTTTGGTATGTTCAAACAGAACAATTAACCTTAATAATGATTTAATCCTATGGAAACTCGTGTTTTCTTCTTCTTTGAAATCAAATGAGACATGATGACTTTGATATGATCATATGATTAATGAAATGTGAGCTGTCCAGCTAAGTACACCAGTCAGTGCAATTTTTGCCCCGCCATTTTTGTTGAAATGAATTTGTGTTGTGGATTGCTGTTGGAAAACCATAAATCCTATAATCTTAAGCAAACATCTTTATCAGCATTTTACTTGCACGTTCAAATTTACATGACTGCATAAATATGAATCTGCAGGGCTTTCATAGTTAACATTGGGGACATGATGGAGAGGTGGACTAATTGTTTGTTCCGGTAATTTACCATTCCTCTAATTTGAGGCATTCAATCTTTACATTTTTCCTTCTTTGGAGAGTTTTATCATATTTTTTAAAAGTTTTTCTGTCCCTCCCTTTGGTGATTTTTGTTTTAATCCTAAATCCATTACATGTAGGTCAACACTGCATAGAGTGATGCCAGTGGGACAAGAACGCTGCTCTGTAACCATCTATTCACTTCTCTATTTTTTTGGGTTATCTTTTGTGGACTTATACTTCTAATAGTTTCAACTCTAAATTCTAGTCAAAAGCCTCTTCTTCAGACATGTGAAATATTCATGTTTTTGAACCTGTGTATAGGAGTTTTGATATTGTGATACCAAACTTCTTGTTTACACGCGGACCTGCAGATTTTGCACATTGGTCAGTTTGGAATTACTTTTATGACAAGTTGAAAAATTACTATATAATCCAATAGGATGGATTAGCTGTTAAATGGTTGCTTGGGGGAAGATTTTATAACGAGAAAGTTGCCAGCTCAACTAGTATATGATACAGTGTAATTCAAAATAGCTTTAAATTGAAACCTCTGCATCATATATAGGGAACGAAAAATAATAGTGGAATTGTAGTTTATAAATATCTCAGAACTAAAATGCATCCTATATGGTGGAACAGTCTTGGAAGTCATAAAATGGTTCAACATGATAATGGCTATTAAGAGAAATATAAACTCTACTGACATGGTAATGGTGATAAAAAGAAATGCAAATGACTGAAGAAATTACTTCCAAATGTTGTCGAAATTGAACTACGTGTTTTTTTTATGCCATGTGCTAACATATTGATTTTTAATGCATATGCCATGTCTTCTGTGATTGGATTTTTGTTTTGTTGCTGACTCTTTTTGTGATACAATGTGACAGTTGGCATTCTTCTTAGATCCCAACCCAGATTGTGTTGTGGAATGTTTGGAAAGTTGTTGCAGTCCATCATGCCCTGCAAGGTAAATTAAATCTGTTTTCCTTGTAAAGTTTTCTTATTAGTTCAGTGTTGTTTACCCAGTAATCAATAGTTAGTGTTTACGATTATCTCCATAATAGGGTATTTAATTTTCATCAACAAACTAGCAGTATACATTATGAGAATATCTAACTCGTAAAGTTGGCCCTGAAAGAAGCCATATCTTTGGGTCTGTTTGGGAGTGTGATTGCCGCTGCTTTTCAAAGTGCATTTCATGCTAAAATACATCAAAAAGAAGTTTTTTTATTTTTAAAAAATCATTTTTTAGATCAGCTTATCAAAACAATTCAAAACATTAAAAAAAAATTAATTTTTTTAAAAACACAGGTTGAACTGTTTTTTTTAACAAGTTGTCTTAGTGGTTAAGCTAGAAAATACTGCATTCTATTTTTGCTAGCCACTTCGATAAAAGCGCACTGGTATGTCCTTAGTTTCTAATCACTAACGTGAAGTTCTACTGGGAACTTGCTGAGAATTTTGAAATACTAGTTTGACATGGAGGTTGATTACTTGCTTACAAAGATGTAGTATATAGAAATCAAACTATGTATAAATGAAGGGAGCTTCGAAAAGGCATTGAGAATTCTACAAGGTGCTTGGACATTTGCTTTCCGAAATTGCGTACAACGGTGGAAACAGACTCCTGTTTACTCATGTAAAAATAATAATATTATCATTGTTTTGGATCGAAAAATGGAAAATAAATTTCTTTTGATTATGTTTGTAGATTCCCCCCCGTTCGCAGTGGGGCCTATTTGGAAGAGCGGTTTAAGCTTACATATGGCGAATAAAAGCTTTAGATGATCAAAGACTACTCTTGTTGCTCTCAAAAGTGTAAGATCATATTGCTCTTAGATCCCGTTTGTTTGCTGGAAAATAGTTTTTTTATGAAAAGTGAATTCCAGCAAAAGTGAATTCTAAAAAAGTATTTTTTGATATTTGGTAGTGTAATGGAAAATAAGTTGGAAAATATTTTTCAGTGTTTGGTTATGTCATGGAAAATGAGCTGGAAAATAACTTATTAATGTTTTATTTTTCTCAAGTTTATTAAAATAATGAAGAACAAATCTTACAAATTAAAAAGTTAAATAAGAATGAAATTGAAAAAAAATATAATTTCATAAATTATCTCAAATAAAATAAATAATAATCAAAATAATAGAGATCAAATCTAAAAAATTACAAAAATGAAGAAATTAAAATAATAATAATTAATATTTCATAAATTATTTTAAATAAAATAAAAAAAACAATCAAAAGAATGAGGACTAAATTTGATAGATAAAAAACTTCAATAAAAAAATGATAAGCAAAAGGCAAATAACAATTGTAAAAATAAGGATCAAAGTTAATATAAAAATTAAATTTTAAGAGATGAAATTAAAAAACAAATATTCAAAACAAATTATATATACCAATTAAAAGTTTGAGGTCAAATTTGATATAATCAGCAAATAATGATATTTCTAAATTTTTTCCAATTTCTGGAAAGTGTTTTCCGCCCAAATTTTCCAGGAAATACTTTCTTGAAAAACAAGCTAAATTTTGCTTTGACTGGAAAGTGTTTTTCGTTGACCAACTTTTCTAATGACAAACAAACACATGAAAGTTTGGAAAGTGATTTCCTGGAAACCATTTTTTGAAAAAAAACACGGCCAAAAGGGAAAATACTTTTCTGGAAACCAAACCAAATTTTTCTTTGACTGGAAAGTGTTTTCCATTGACCGGAAAGTATTTTTTGTTGACTAACTTTTCTCATAGCAAACAAACACAGGAAAGTTTGGAAAGTGGTTTTCTAAAAACTATTTTCTGGAAAACAAACATAGCCTTAATCGGGATGAACTTGTATCTCACGGTTTTGGTCCTCAACTTGAGAGGCATTTAACGGTGATTTGTCTGTTCATCTGACATCCACTAATGACAAATTTTTTGAAGTTCCAGTTGAAATATTAGTCTAAAAGTTTCTTTGCTTGGAAAAGAAAATATGCTTTAGATGTAAAGGTGACCGCGGAAACCAAAAATAGAACTGAAATTTGGTCGATAGAGGCTCCATTTGTTTATGCGGTTGCGGTTGCGGTTGAAATAAAACGCAGCAAACATATGTTTGGTTACAGAAAAAAACGTTGTTAATTGTTCATGGGTCCCACCTTTTACTGCGTTGCAAACTCAGTAATCGCGAAGCAGCATTCGACTGCTTTTGTTTCAACAGTAAACAATGGACAGCATATTTACGCACTGCATGCTAATTAATTAGCATGAACAGTGTAACATGCATACAGTTCCGGTTAGACCGGTTCCGGCCAAACTGGTTCTGTTCAAAGCTTAAAATATATTGAACTAGGTCCAGCCCAGTAAAATAAAAATTATTTTTAATTTTTTAATTGTTTTTTATTTGAAAAACTAGTGTTTAACTTTATTTAATGACACTACATAAATTAGACAGAGATCGCTTGATAAAGTAGCATTTGCTGAATTTGATCGCAATCTCAATTTCGTTCTTGATTATATTTTACCTGATGTTATTGCACATTTAAAAAACAAAAAAAAATTGTAGTCCTTGTCGGATGTATTTCATACGTGATGGAATTGTAGATATTTTAAAGGAACAATAAAAAATATTTTATATAAAGTATTATTTATTTCATGATGTAATAACAAAAGTTAAATCTACAATATTTAAATTAAAAACTATCAATATTAATATATATATTTTTAAAATTATTTTATAACTTCAATTTCAAAAGCATTATTAAACAAACATATTAAACTATTTTTTTTTCAATCTCAATTTCAATCAGAGTTTTAACCAAACACCTATTTTTTCAAACCAACCTTAATTAAAAATACTTTTTATAAAATAATTTTTTTCAAACCACAACAGCTACCGCAATACCAAATACACACAAAATGATTGCCCTACCGCTATTTTGCTTAGAAGTAATTAGATATGTTTCCCGCCCAATGGTGAGCAAAATTGTTTTTTTAAAAAATAAAGTTTTAGGCTAAAAAAAGTCTTAAGTCATGAGTTATTGGTCTAAATTGTAATTTAAATAATATAAAATAATAACAAAAAATAAATTGACAAAAAAACAATAAAAAAAAAGATAAAAAGAACTATAGTTAAGTCAAAACAAGGAAAATTATATTAAAAAAAAATTTAACCTTAAAAGAAAATCAAGAAACCTAGGTGAACTTTCTAAATCTGATTTAATCTTAAAATCTTGCAACTTGTTAAATCTTAAATCTGATTCCAATTAAAAAGCTTAATTGTTAATTAATTTAATTTTAAAGGATGAAATTATTTTAAAAATATGAATAATATTTTTTTTGCAAAAGCCAAATAAAAATGCAATAAAAAAAATGAGGATAAAATTTGAGAGAAACTGAAATTTGAAAAAATAAAACTAAAATAATCTCAAATAAAATAAATAGCAACTAAAAGAATAAATATCAAATTTGAAAAATTAAAAAATTAGATGGGATGAAATTTAAAAAATTATAATTTTATAGATTATTTATAGATTAAAAAATGATAAGGGGTGATATTGAAAAATATTATAGAGGGTTAACTCAATATAATTAAACCTAAAAAATAAGAAAACAAAAATAAATAAATAAAAGAAAATAAAAGGAAAAAAAAAACCAAGTGAACCCGGGTGAACCTCCTGAACTTGGTTTAATCTTTAAAACCTACAACTTGTGAAATTTTAAAGGATGAAATCATAGAAAAAGTTTTAATAAAAAAAACTTAAAAAAAACAACAACGAAAAAAATAAAGATAAAATTTGATAGAAAAAACCTGAGGATGAAATTTGAAAAAAAAAATGATCTAAAAAAAATAAATTACAATTAAAAGAATAAAAACCAAATTTAAAAGATGAAAAAAATCATAGGAGGTAAAATTCAAAAAATATTATTAATTTGATAGATTATTTATATATTAAAAATTATATGGGGTGAAATAGAAAGAAATTATTGAGGGCTAACTCAATAGAATCAAACCGAAAAAAATAACAAAACAAAACTAAAAAATAAGAAAACATTAATTTAGAAATAGGGAAAATAAGCAAATCCGAGAAATCTCTTAAACCTGATCTAATCTCTAAAAGTCACAATCTGTGAAATATTTGACATGGATTTAATCAAGAAATTTAATTCTCAACCAATTTAATTTTGAAGGATGAGATCGGTAAAAACAAAACAGCAAAAGCAACAAAAATAATGGGGATAAAATTTGATAGAAAAAAACCACAAGGAAGATGTAATTTAAAATAAATAAATAAATAAATAAAATGATCCCTAATAAAATAAACAACAATTAAAAGAATGCGGACTAAATTTTAAAAATAAAATATAAAAGAATTTGATTGATTAAAAAAAATTATAGGGAGTGAAATTGAGAAATATTTGTAATTTGATAGACTATTTATATATTTAAAAATGTTAGGGGTGAAATTGAAAAATATATATAATGTAATAGATTATTTATAGAATAAAAATAATATGGGTGAAATTGAAAAACATCTATAATTTTGTATCTTATTCTATAATTATGAAATTTTACGGGGGTTGGCGTAAAACTCAAGAGGAGAGAGAGAAGAAGAAGAAGGAAAAAGAAAATGGATGTCAGCGACAAACCACCGTCAATCTTGAAAATGCATTGTACCACCATGTAGAGGGCGTTAAGATCTTCCAAGCGTTGTCCTTAAAGGTGGCGTTTGTTAGTTGGGCGGCCTCATACATGCTGCTTGAACCACACAAGGGTTGCATGCGCTAGTAGGTTTAATAAATGATAATTACAACAACACCTCCAAGTAACCTTTAAAATTTCAACAAAAGCAATGTATAATGACAAAAAAACCTTATGAGAGTAATATTTTTTTTATTTACTAGACCATCGAAATAATTGCATTATTCTAAATAAAATAAAAGTATTAAACAAAAGCAAAGTATTTTTTTATTCCAAGGCTAAAGTAGTAGTTTTACTGTGTTAAAAATATTGAAACAACAAATCTAGCCCTGCACAATATGTTACATATAATTGTGTCATAGTAAAAATACAATATTGTGCCCTTTATTTTGCAAGGGCAATTTCATAATTTTATTATTAGAACAAATAATAATCTGTGTTTTACTATTACAACTAGTAGTAATTTGTGTCTTTGAGCACAATAACTCTCTTTTCAGCTCTAGGTTTTTCTTTCGAGCTTGCTTTTATTTAAACCAATATATATGGAGTTGCGTGTATTTGGAATTGAGCTTGATGATTATTTTAGCTATCTAAGATATGAGATCTTGGGGGTGTTGAGAAAAAAAATATGTTGCTTGATTTGGTTTATTAAATGAAATTTTATTAATTTAAACAATTAAAAATATAGATATCGAAACTTCTATATTGTAGTTTTTTGTTCTTGAAAGTTGACGATCATCATTTTAGACAGAGAGAAACACAGATTCATCTATGAAGCTATAAGGCACCAGTAAAGTACTCTGCAATCTGCATCGTGGAACGAGCAATTAAAGGAAATCATGATAAACGAAGTGGAAGAGGAGAGAGGCCATACTTTCATCTTCTGGAACGAAGAAATTCCTCAGAATCCTAAAACATCAAAACAGCAAATAACCTCCATAAATAAAATGGATTTTTAATGGAGGAGACATTTTCATTAGCCAGTTAAACTCAGGCTGGCCACTAATGCGCGCACAGCACAAAGACCACATACTAGTGCATGCATTAATTAACGGCTGCCATCCCAGATCTGCAAGTTGAAGAACTGCAAGCAACATCGTACTGTGAGCAACAGAGAACATGAGATGGATGATTCATAGAGAAATTTGCTAAAAACTACAGCAAACAGAAAAAACGCTCAGCGATTAGATCCGTGGTAAACAACGGATGGGCATCAATTTGACTGGAACAATACATATAAACTGTACACTATAAATGCAGATTACTCTGTGTTTTACCAGGGCTCGAAGCAAAAAGAGGACAAAACGTTTTTCTTAGGACAAAAACACCCTTGAACAAAATGGGACCAGATTTGTACCACATCGAAAAGAACGAAGAACCAAAGAGAGTTAATAAATAGTTTGAGAAGCACACGACAGCACGACCTTACTTGAACAGGATCTGTTCTATAGGATCGTACCTCTGTATCCTTAATCACTAAGGAGACAAGAGCCTAAGCCTGGTTGAGGAATTATAACCGCTTGATCATAGCGTGAGTAATGGCTTGATGACCCTTGTGATCATCATCGCTCTGTAGAGGATCGTTTCCTAGCCATTTACCTGGCTGGGAATGGTCATGTGGTTGTCTGACAGGTCAGCTTCTCTTTTTCGAAACTATATAAGGCCCCACATGCAGTTTGAATATTTATGTGCGAACACCAAGAGCTAGCCAAAACTTTTTGAATATTTATTGTATTTTGCTTATTAGAGCATCCACGCTCAGCTCTCTATATTTTAACTAAAAAATACTATCATATTCATTATCTCTTGAGTAAAAAGTCATTAATATTTTATTATTACTTTTTAACTTAATTTTTTTTTAATTTTATCATTGTTGTTTAAGAATTAGATTTTATAGTTTTTTTTAATTTATTTTATATAAAATTATCTCAATCTCTTTACTCAAGTTGCATGTTTGACAAGTGAACTCAAATTAGTTTGAATTATTTTTTTATTTTTTTTAATTATATCATTTAATATTAGGTTGGTTGAGAATTAGATTTTGTATATTTTTTTTATTTTCTTTCTATGATATTATCACATCCTCATGACTCGAGTCGCGAGTTTGACAGATTAAGTTGGGTTGAGTTGGGTTTTGTTTTTCTAAATAATTTTTTTTTAATTTTATCATTTGATGTTAGGTTGATTTGGAATTGAGTTTTATAATTTATTTTAATTTATTTTTTATGAAGTTGTCATTATCTCATAGCCCAAATTATAAATTTAACAAGTAACCCACCGAGTTAATTCAATAAATCATCATCTTCATATTATTTAAAAAATATCTTTATATATATATATATATATATTTTATATTAATTTTTTTAATACTAGTCTATATTATGTTGTGGTCAAAGAGTCTTAAATATTACCACCTTGCGATTCATAAATCATAAATATACTAAATTTTTTAAAGGAAATTTAAGGTGAAAACAGGGGGAGAAAAGAGAAGACCGGGGACCCAAAAATTAATAAATGCAAGGTAAGGCTGGAGTGATTTTTTCTTCATTAAATTGTAATTCAGCCCGTGTTTTATTTATGGTTTTGCTAGTTAGCCCCTCTAGTTTTGAATATTGTAAGTTAGTCCCTAAACCAAAGTTGTCTGTCAAATTTTTTAAAATTCCTGAGCTTTCCTTTTTTTTTTTGTGTGTGGTATTTGAGGTTGGAAAGTTTGATTAGAAGTAAAGGACACTTTACTAAAGAACAATTAAATTGTCATAAAAATAATAATAATAAAAGGACTAGGTTGTAAGAAATATGAAAATAGAGGAGCTCGGTCTTAATTTTTTTCAAATTAAAGAGTATAACTAATTATTTCAGTAAATAAATATAATGGGATGAGAAGATTCGTTACATTTCTTGGTTGTCGGGATTATTATAGTGATGTGATGAAGGCTTTTGT
>Ga0325401_1008134_pt1 | contig 10203 bp, 10 predicted proteins | sample PopdelMetagenome_FD_205666 | JGI IMG/M metagenome (GOLD analysis project Ga0325401, IMG submission 205666) | Populus deltoides microbial communities from Bellville, Georgia, United States - Xylem-PdKOR-R2 | ecosystem: Host-associated > Plants > Phyllosphere > Stem > Wood/Secondary xylem | place...
AGCAAGGACTTAAAGTCAAATAAGACTTTAAAGACAAACGATGACTTAAAAGAGCGTTTTGAGTTTTTAGCGAAGTATTCTCTCGCGTTAAGATGGCTAACAGCATTACTCGACGATCAGCAAGCCCAAAATACTATTAAAAGACACGTGTATGCTTTACAAGACTATTTGCGTTTCTGTCAAAAAAATAAGCTAGAACACGAAAGTGTGACATCAGAGCATATCGCACTTTACATGAAAAGCCTTGCTAATCGTCGCATTATACGCCATGGAAAAATCAAATATGGCTATTGTGAAAGCAGCAAGGTGCAAGTAAGAAATTCATTGAGATCTTACTATGATTTTCTCGGAGAAACTATCCGTGATAAACCCAATCCATTGCGCAAACGCATATCTCAAAAACAAGGATCACAAAGAGCACATTGGGGAAAAGTAAGTGATTCCAAGGCTATCTGGATTCCAAGTAAAGAAGAATGGTTCGCCATGGTTGACGTGATGGATAAGCAAACATTACGTAATAATGTAATGTTTGCGCTCAGCTATGATGCAGCCTTACGCCGAGCAGAGCTGTGCTCGTTGCGTATAAAGGACATAAATATGACTACGCAGCACGTGCATATCCGAAAAGAGAACTCTAAAACGCAACGTGAAAGAAGAGTAAGCTTTACAGCTTATACAAAAGAGCGACTGGAAGAGTACTTGAAAGTTCGTCGTAATGTAAAAACAAGAAGCAAGGCTTTATTTCTTTCAGAATCACGTCGAAATAAAGCACAAGCGATAACGTATTGGACGTGGACAATGGTTTTTAGGAAGGCAGCTAGACAAGCAGGTTTGCCCTGCTTTACGCCTCATACTCTGCGTCATATGCGATTAACGTATCTAGCGAAACAAGGCGTTGTTCGTGAGGATATTACTGATTTTGCTGGTCATCAAAATCCGGAAACTACAAACCAATATATTCATTTGAGTTCGGATGAGGGATTTTCTCAAATGATTCGATTTTTCGGCTCATTGTAAAATATGTAACAACCGTAGTTATGACGATGCAAGCAACAACATGGAAATGGAATTCGAATTTACTTCTATTTCAGCGTGATAAAACTTTAAGTTCGAGAGAAAAGGTTTCGCTCGCTAAGTGGATTGAATATCCCCCGAATGAACCTTTAAGACGCGTAGCCGCTCGTGGTTTTGATTTGCAGGGTTTGGAACGTTTAGTGCATCCTATTAAAAATGCACTCCGTTTTTACAACTATAATGATCCGGGAGAGAAGTATTCATTTGCTTGTTGTGCCTTATTACTCAAGGAAATGCACGAGAGACAAACTTCTTTTTGGAGTTGGTCAAAAGAGATTTGGCTTGAAATTGTGTGCATAGATCAAGCTGACTTCACCTGTCGATACGGCAGGTTCCAGGCGGAACGTGGTGTAAGCAGTATGCAGTTAAGACACTTTATGATAACCTTAGCATATCTGCTAGGAGAAATTCCGATTTATCATTTAGCTCCTAACTATCAATCCGCATTTGTTATAGCTGCAAGGCGTATTTTTGGTGATAACGAAATCGAAGAGGCTATTATAAAAGTAAGAGCTGAATTAAAGCGTGTTGGTAAGAAAGAAGAGAATATACCAGGAATACGGACTTGCATTTGCATGGCTTTGCTACTTAATCGTCAGCCGACCTTAGAGCAACTGACTCCGTCAATACTGGAACAAGTTTCTATAAAATCGTTAGAATTTAAACGTTTAAAGTATGCTTGTAATCTTGTTTCGCAGGCTCTTTACGATTTAAAGATACCTTCTTTTGAAGAAAATATTCACCAGGATACGTGGCCCGAAAAAATTGAAGTAAATGACACTGTTTCACCTAATTGGAGCTTATTGATTGATCAGTATATCGAGCAGTCTGATGCTCTGGACACAACTACAGCTCAATATAAGGGCCACCTTGAGAAGGCGGCACGTTGGGCTGCTGTTACGTATCCTGCCACCGCTGACCCACATCAATGGACACTCCAAATAGCAAGAGCGTTTAGAAATGAGGTTATAAATATGCGTGGTGGTCAGTGGATACATCCTAATCGTACGCGTGCGAAAAATTTTGGAAAACCATTAAAGCCAGCCTCGCAGTTAGCAATAGTTAATACCGTTGGCCATTTCTTGGCATTTTGTCAAGATAATAATTATATTAATCAAAAGTTTAATTTTAATAAATCCCTCGAGCTGCCAAGGCGTATACTAAGATTAATTGAGACGAACCCTCGTGTTATAAAAAAAGAAATTTGGGAAAAATTAGTTGCTGCTGCAGTAGCATTAACTGAGCAAGATTTGCTTGGTTTTACGGATTATCCAGGAGGCGGACGACAAGGAAGGCGCAAACAACTGATAAGTTATCCATTACCAATGGTACGTGCACTGGCAGATTTATGGCTACATAGCGGCATGCGAAGTGATGAAATCAGACGTCTGGAAGTAGATTGCGTACGACTTATTTCTGCAGAGTTCAAAGAAAAAAATGACAGTCTATCAGTTCCAATTTGCATGATACGTGTTCCGGATAATAAATCGGGTGCATCATTTGAAAAACCGGTTCATTCCATCTATAAAAATGTTATAGCATGGCAAAAATATAGGCCTTCAACGGACAAGCAGGAAGACTACTTGTCTGGCAGATTAGTAGATTATCTGTTCTCTTATAATGGCAAGCTAATAAGCAAAGGTTATTTGAATAATGTACTTATTCCCTTGTTATGTCGCAAAGCAGGTATTAGTGAGTACGACTTTAGAGGCCGTATAACAAGTCATCGCGCAAGAGCAACTATTGCTACAGACTTATATGAGAGAGGAGTGAATCTTCTTGAAATTAGTAAATGGCTAGGTCATAAATCTTTACAATCTACTATGAGCTATGTAAAAATTGAAGCCAAGAATTTGACTGCCGCTCTCATTAGAGCAAGTTATAGACCCGTTTTCAATAGAAATGATGAAATAATAATAGAAAAAATTTTATCAAATCTTCAGATCAAACCTCAGCTAGTAGAATCTCATAAGACAATCATTGAAAACCGTAATTCCAATTCCTTGAGAAATTTAGAATTTTATGTTAAAAAGCCAATTTGTATTTATAAATCAATTGCTTATAATGCCTTGCTGAGGGCACAAAAAGATCAATTTATTTCGGAAGATCGACGGCAGATAATAGACCTGGCAATAGCTATGCTTACAATATTCGATACATTTGACTGAAGCAAGTACCATACTAAATTATAGAATCTTTGTTCTGAAAAATCAGAAATAAATACTACAAAATGACTTTGTCTTTATTCTAAAAATAACAGAGATGAACTAATGAAACTATTTTAACTATTGATATAATATACTTTTAAAGTATGTGATTATAATTTATAACTAAGAAAACTTGCTTTTAAGAATAGCTATTTCCTCTTCGCTTATTATTCATTTGGCATTTGCAGGCAACAGTCGTAATACAGTGGTAGCCTGAAATTTACCCCCTCTTCGAGTCCGATAGCCAGAAGCGTTAAGCTTATCCGCAATTTGCCAGAGCGTGTGCCCTGTGTCACGCAACAATTCTGCTAGTTGCGCGGCTTGTTGATTCGCCGGATGCTGCCGAGCGTTACGTTGCATTGCCACTTGTCCTTGCATGATAATCGCCGCGGTAAAATTCTGCGGCGACCCCAGTTTTGCTCCTTGTGCTTTCTTCGCCGCCAAGGCATCCTTCGTCCGCTTGGAAATAGTTTCCCGCTCGTGCTGAGCAATGACGGCAAATAGACCGACCGTAAGGGTATTGGCATCGGGCATATCACAGCAGACGAAGTCTACTCCGGAGTCGCGCAAGGCGAAGATGAAACCGGCGTTGCGTGAAAGCCGATCCAGTTTGGCGATGAGCAGCGTGCTGCCAGTGCGCCGCGCCTCAGCAATGGCAGCTAGTAGCTGCGGGCGCTGGTTTTTCTTACCACTTTCCACTTCGACGAACTCCGCCAGCAGTTGACTCGGATCTGCTACGAAGGTCCGCACCGCCGTACGCTGGGCTTCGAGGCCCAAACCGGATTGTCCTTGCTTTTGGGTAGAGACGCGATAATAAGGAGTATAAAGTTTGGTAGCAGCAGCCAGTGTCATGGAGTACAAAAGTCTAAACTGTTGGCAAGGTACATATTTTACATCTTGCAAACGTTCGTTTACAAGATGTAAAATTCGTTAAGAATGTCCGAAATGTCGTGGTTCACCCGTGACGGTGCGACCAACACAACCGGGGGCTGGTGTGAACCCAGCGGCGTGCAGAACGAGGTCGCAGTTAGGATCCTTCTATAAAGGAGTGAGCTGGCGGGGCGGGGGCGGCTTCACTAGCTCGCTTCTGTATGGCCACTCATTCGGTTGCGGTAGTAGATCCTCCGTTATTAGAACGTAACTTTTGCCTTGCTTCACCCGAATCTTGCTTTTCTCAGCCGCCTTTTCAGCCCTGTCGTGGATCGGAACCGACGAACTAGCTTGACGGAAGGTCAAGGCAGTTTGCATTGAGGCACCCGAAAAGCAGCTCCGCTCTACGCCGAGCACCTTGTTCGAGTTAAGTAGCACTCAACCTATTGCCCGTGCCGTCTGCTCCCACGCCGAATTCGTGTGTATTTTTGGGCATGTCTGTGCCGCCTGCTATCGCGTCTGTTTTGCCTGCTGCAAGTCCCGTGAAAACGCCTGCTGAGCCGTTGCCGGCGCTGGTCGCCTCCGGCCTGTGCCAGGTCTACACCCGCCAACAGTTTGGCACCCGGGCCTTGGCCTATGGCCGGCGCGATTACTACAAGATTTCGCTGACCACCGGCCGCGGCCGCTACCAGTACGCCCACCGCGGGGTGCTGCTGGAGCAGCCGGCCCTGGTCTTCTCCAATCCGCTCGTTCCCTATGCGTGGGAGCCCCTCTCCGATGAACAAGGGGGCTACTTGTGTCTGTTTACCGAAGGCTTCCTGGCCGGCGACGACCCCAGCGTCCGCTTACAGGAATCGCCTCTGTTTCGCCTCGGTAGTGAGCCCATCTACTTGGTAGACGCAGCCTCGTATGCGGAATTGAGTCCGCTCTTTGCCCAGATGCAGCAGCAGCTGCAAGCGGGCTATTCATCCCGGCCCGAGGGGGCGCGCTCCTGCTTGCAGCAAATCTTGGCACACGCCTTACAGCTGCCGCCGCCCACCACCTACTACCAACACCCGAATGCCGGTGCCCGCATCGCCATGCTGTTTCAGGAGCTGTTGGACCGACAGTTTCCCCTCACCTCGCCCGCCCACGCTCTGCAGCTACGCACACCGGGAGACTATGCCCGCCAGCTCTCGGTGCATGTCAATCACCTGAACCGGGCCGTGCGGGAGCACACGGGCAAGAGCACCTCCGTGCTCCTGGCCGAGCGCGTCGTGCAGGAGGCGAAGGCCCTATTGGTCACCACCGCGTGGAGCACTGCTGACATTGCCTACGCGCTGGGTTTTGCCTATCCCACCTACTTCAACAACTTCTTCAAAAAGCACACCGGCACGACTCCCTCGGTGGTACGGTCGGCCCGCGTTTGAATATCATACTCCTTGGGTTGAATTGCGTTAGGAACTCGTGCAGGATGAGGAAACCTTTGTGCGGCGGAGCCGAGGTGGCGACGTCGTTTCCCCTGTTTTCCTTTTCCCATGAAGTATGCTCTCATTACCGGTGCCAGCAAAGGCATCGGCTACGAAACCGCCCGCCTGCTGCTGCAAGCCGGCTACTTTGTCTTTCTCGGTTGCCGCGACGCCACGGCCGGTCAGCACGCGCAGCAGCGCCTGCAAGCAGCAGGCTTCGAGCAGGTGCAGGCGGTGCAGCTAGACGTGACCCGCGACGCGTCGATGCAGCAAGCCGTGGCCGTGGTGCGTCAACGCACGCCGCACCTGGATGCGCTCGTCAACAATGCCGGCGTGCCCAGCCAAGACCTCGCGCAGCCGCCATCGGCCGTGGCACTAGCCGACTTTCGCACCCTGTTCGAGACGAATTATTTTGGGGTGGTGCGTACTACTCAGGCGTTGTTGCCGCTGCTGCGCCGGGCCCCCCAGCCCCGCATCGTGAACCTCTCGTCCAGCTTGGGGTCGCTGACGCTGCAATCGGATCCTACTTGGGAGTATTACGACGTCAAGCCCGTCACCTACTGCACTTCCAAGGCGATGGTCAACGCCTGGACCATCTTGCTGGCCTATGAGCTGCGCGAGACCGCCTTCAAAGTCAATGCCGTCAACCCGGGCCAGACGGCGACGGACTTTACCGGCCACACCGGGCACTCGCCGGCCCACGCCGCGCAGGTCGTGGTGCAGTATGTGCTGCTACCCCCAGATGGTCCCAGCGGCCAGTTTGTGAGTGAGGACGGACTAACCCCCTGGTGAGCAATACCAGGGAGACTAGATAGGGGCGGCTGAGGGACCAAACTCTTAACCAAGACCACGAACGCAGATCGCTAAACTAGGGCAGCCTACCTACCAATAGCACTAGTTCGTGCGGTTTGGTCGAGGAAGGGCAGCTCCCCCTGTTTCTTGCCGACTAGATGCTATTTTTAGGAATAGCGATATTACTATAACATTTCCCTAACGCTTGTGGCTGTTGCAGAACTCTCAATAGGGAATCGGATGGATAGCACCAATGAGTGAAACAGGCTACAAAGCCTGTTTATAGCAGCTATTTTCCGTTAACGAGGGATTAAACATAGCTTCTGCGCAATACAGATAGAGTTCTGCAACAGCCACGCTTGTTTACAACATGTACAATTCGCTTAAGAAGGTCCAGAATGTCATGGTTCATTCATAACGGTGCGACCAACACAACCGGGGGCTGGTGCGAACCCAGTGGCGTGAAGAACGAGGTCGCAGTTAGGATCCTTCTATAGAGGCGTGAGCTGGCGGTGGCGGCTCCACTAGCTCGCTTCTGTACAGTCATTCATTCGGTTACGGTAGTAGAGCGAGCGTTCTTAGTACGTAACTTTTCAATCAAGTGATTAAAAGTGTGGCGTGATCAGACACTGTTCGAGAGGAAGTCGTACCGGCAACGGTTGAAGCAGCCAGCGCATTTCGCCTACCGACATCTAGCAACTACTCTTACTGTAGGCTAAGGATTTTCAGGATACAGCTGGTCAAAAGGCAAATCCGCAATTCGTAGCTTGTTGCTTAAACTAGTAAATGTAGCCGCACTCAACGGTCCGTATATTCCGTCGCCTCCCTGCGTTTGGTTTTCTGCTATGTCAATAATGAAGTACTGGGTGATCGTATCGGGGCCGTAATGCTGCTTGGCCCGAATGAAGCGCTCATTGTGCCCGACGGCATAGACATACCCATCAACCAGGACTTGGTAACACCCCGAACAACGCGGATCAGGCTTGCTAATATTTCTATTGCGAATAAGGTCATTCCAGCCTACTTCGTAATCACCTATGATCCTCTCATGCGCACTTTGCTCGAACCAGGCACACCCGGTTAAGAGTAGCAGCGGTAGAAGGTTAAGCGCAACGTCTCGTCGTAAGCTAAGCATGCTTAGGGGGTATTCAAGGACTCAATCCCTTGTGCTTGCAGGTGAGCCAAGGCGTCTTGCATGGCCTGCACCTGCTCGGCAGGGTGTCCGTGCCAGCGGGTGACTTCGCCCACCACCCGGAAGGGATGGCGCGACCGATACGACTGGGTGGGATTACCTGGAAACTTTTTGTCCGTCAAGTCCGGGTCATCCTCAATGGGGCCAGTTGGTTCTACTAAATAGATGCGTTTCGATCCTTCCCCCACCGCCAGTTCGGCGCCCCAAATCGCCGCATCCAAAGTGGTACTCAGAAAGATATAGGTGGCGTTCTTTCGCTGGCCATAGTTGGAGCTAAACCCAGCCGAAATCAAGTCGCCCAACTGTAAGTCCGCCTTGGTGCCGTGAAAGAAGGTCTGCGCAAAAGCCGTGGCGCTCAGATTAGGGGCGTGGTGCGCACTACTCGTTATTTCCATCATCCTGAAGGGCTACAAGAAACGCTTTGGTGTACTAGTTTACAAAACTGCGTTTGTGAAATGATACAAGCTCGACTTTCGTGTCGTTCCGGTAGAAGCTTCACGGGGAGAGGATAAGGTAAAAAGTAATCGCTTAGCCCTGCAAAAGGAAACGCACTAAGAGCGAGGGATTACAGAAATTTACAGCTTATAAGTTACTCATTTATAATATATTATCATTAATTGAACGCTCGTTTGGAAAATGTTATAAGCCGTATCTTGCAGCCCCTATGAGTATCCGCTACGTGCCTTACTACCGCGTTTCCACCCAGCGCCAAGGCCAATCCGGCTTGGGCCTGGAAGCCCAACAAGCCGCCGTACGGGCGTTCGTGCCGGATTCCGCTCAGCTACTGCCCGCCTTCACCGAAGTCGAAAGCGGCAGCAAAAACCAGCGACCTCAACTCACGGCCGCCATCGCCGCCGCCCGGGAGCAGGGGGCCACCCTCTTAATTGCCAAACTCGACCGCTTGAGCCGCAACGCGGGTTTTATCTTAACCCTACGCGACTCGGGCGTCAGCTTCGTCTGCTGCGACATGCCCGATGCCAATACGCTTACGGTGGGGCTATTTGCGGTCATTGCCCAGCACGAGCGCGAACTCATCTCCAAGCGCACCAAAGATGCTTTGGCCGCCAAGAAGGCGCGCGGCGCCGTGCTGGGCACGCCGGCCAATATGACCAGCACGGCCACCGAGAAAGGCCTACTAGTTCGGCAGCAAAACGCCCGCGACTATCAGCCCATCAAGCAGGCTGCGCGCTTAGCGGGTCTGTTGCACGCGCAGGGGTCTACGCTCTATCAGATCGCGGAGGAGTTGAACTCGGCCGGCTATCGTACCCGCCGCGGCCAGTTCTTCTTGCCCATGACCGTGCTCCGCTTGCTCAAGCGCTGAGGGTACGATGGAAGTACTGCAGAAACTAACGGACCATGAGAAGATAGCGACCACGATGAAGTACGTGCCCGTTGGTGATGCTAGGAAGCGCGAAGCCCTTCAGATGCTCGAGGCCCAAGAGGACAGGCCATTCATACAAGCTAGTTAGCAGCATCACTAGCTTCTGCGACAGGGATTTTGCCCCCCTTTTCGCTATCTTTTACAGCTATCCTCTTCTAATGAAGCGCTATTACCCTCTTTTTTTTGCTGCCTTTCTGTTAAGCAACTGCTCCGGTAAAGAGGCCGATCCGGATCCGGAAACGCCTAATCTAGAATGGTTTGCTCAGCATGAACACGTCCACCCATTCCCGCAAGGCTATCGACGGTTTGCGCGGACCATTTATCAAGAGCTAACCACCCCCGCCGGCAAGGAGGATGAATTAACCATCACGCATGAACCCCGCGAATTAGAGGTGCATTTTCGCAAGCCGCACGGGGCCCCAGAGAAGATGTATCAGCTGCATGACATTGTCATGGAGCGAGACAACAAGACCTTCCTCTATGCGGATTCGCTTGTCGGCACCATCCGCAAGACTTCGACCGGCTACCAGGGTACCTTTGCGGGACAATACATCGAGTCCAGTAGCTACGGCCCCAAAACGCGGTATGTAAGTGCTATTACGGAAGGAAAGTTCTGGGACGCGCGATTGTAAAACCGAGCGGTATTCTTTTTCTGGTATACAACCAGGCCCCACCTGCAGAAGCAAGTGGGGCCTAGTTGCTTTTGAAAGCAAGTATGTTCAGGGAGTAGGAAGACTTGATCCCATGGGCTTTCAGATGCGCGAAGGCGTCTGGCATTGCCTGCACTGGCTTAGCAAGCCGAGTTATCCGCAGTTGTACGATAGCATAATCGGGCGTTTAAGTACTCATACAAACTCGACCGTAGTCTTCCTGGACCTAGTTTATGGACCCGTGTAGCATTTGTTGAGCGACTGTACCTAGCACACCACAGTCCGCTCAATAGCTGCTACGCGACCGATGAGCGCTAGCTTAGTACGATCTACATGGGATAATCAGATAGGAGGCAGGAAGAAATATAGGCTCGTTGGACACTTTACTGGGACCGTTTAGAAAATGTCTAAGCACTTGAGTATCCGTAATCAGCTTGTAAAACTACAGAGAACCAAGAGCACGCGCATATTGCTCAATGTCGATCGCGGGCACGGTACCCATTCTCTGAAGCCGCATTAGTAGCTTTAAGAAGAAGTAAATGAGAGCTTCTTCAGGCGTACTGAGCTCCCGAGAGTGACTGTGTTCGCT
>Ga0325401_1008141_pt1 | contig 10198 bp, 5 predicted proteins | sample PopdelMetagenome_FD_205666 | JGI IMG/M metagenome (GOLD analysis project Ga0325401, IMG submission 205666) | Populus deltoides microbial communities from Bellville, Georgia, United States - Xylem-PdKOR-R2 | ecosystem: Host-associated > Plants > Phyllosphere > Stem > Wood/Secondary xylem | place...
GTCATCCGTGCCTTGCTTGCAGCTTTACCCAACATGGCTATCAACCGCACTGCATCAGGGCCCGTCAGCTGGACCACATCTGCCATGTTGCCATTTTCACCACTCAAGCTACCTAAATCGGTAAATCCAACCCTATCTTTAAAAAAAAGTCATTATCATAACCCCAAATATATTTCTTTCAACCTTAAGCTACACATTACTCAAAACTGTTACATGATTGAAGTTACTTGACCACAATTGTTTCAATGCCATTATTACCAAATTGAAGCTACTTGTTTCTTTCAATTCCTTTAAAAAAAAATAGAAAAAACTAAACTTCTCATGAAAATTTCAATGAGAAAATGTAATCAATCTCCGCGAAATGCTTCTCCAAATTCATTTTCACCACCCGACGTAACCGTGCTTGTACAAAAAGTCACATTAATCACTTTTTATTCAATCTCAAGTTTTTACCGAATTGAAGCTCTTTGACTGAAATGCTAAAATTACAAACCAATGCAACAATAGGTATGATGAACTTTCAAATGAAAGATTTCGAAGAAAAATGTAGGTGATGTCGCATGAGAGAGAGAGAGAGAGATTACATAAGGAAAAGAAGAAAAAGAGACGAGTCTATTATAAAACGAGCAATTCTCATATTTTTATTAGGGCATTTTACCTATGATTTTATTGATAAATAATTAAATATTAATATTTTTAATCATTCTTTCGTGATTTCATTTATAATATTTAATTTAAATTTTTAATTTAATAATTTTTTTTTCAAAAACCCCTCCAATATCACCGATGACTTTTCAATTAGTCGGTAATTTTATTTGTAAAGAACAATAATTAATAGTGTATTTAAGAAGTGAACAATTTCAGAGCTCTCTGAAAAACACCGAAGAAATTAATTTGTCGGTGATACCCTTTGTAATTGACATAATAAATAGTGTCAGGGGAAAATGAATAATTACTTGATCTTTTTGGCTTCGAATAATTGTTTCAAGGTTGGATTGTCGCAAACCATAAGTTGTCCAAATGTGCGGCCTCTAACGATAATTCACATAAATCATCATTAAGAAATCTCTCAAACCCTTTCAGGAGAGAATGATTGCTATGCCTTTAACTGTTAACTCTTTTCTTTTGTGTTTTTCAGGTGCTCTGTAACATAGATAATTTTTGTACTGTGTGCTACTTGTTGTACATTGTACAAAAATAAAAAGGCATAACATTCTATTTATAGAGAAACTTGAAAACCCTATAAATGATAAAATATCAATTTGCACCCTAAATAATATCACATATATTATTTGAGGATAATTTTATAAATTTATTCAATCAAGTCCCTACTTGATTTTTCTAAGTCTAAAATTATAATTCCATATGTAAATTATACTTTAATCCTCAATTTCTAAAATTTATTTATAATCAAATCATACTTGATTAATCATCTCATTTTAATTCTGATCAATAGTTCTTATTTGTGTGACCCATTAGATTTCTTAATAATTGGCCCAAATAAAAATCATAATTCTAAATAAAAGAGGATTAAATAAATTAATTTATTATCAATTCAATAATTAATTGATTTATATTTGAAAATTAAGTACAATATTTAACAACCTTTCTGTCATGATTCCCTAAATATTATGAAAGTCATAAGTGGTTTGACTTAACCTTTTACTAACTACATTTTCAGTGTAATTATTATCCTTTCATGAACAATATCTTGATTTTGACAATATGACATAAAATATGTCTACTCTATCAAATCATGTTTGTTCTCAACACTATAGTTATAGTTATTAATTATTTGAATAAGATTTAAAACTCTTTTCAAACCTCATTTTATTTTGCTGAGGATTTACAATCAATATTATTTGAAAACAGATAGAACAATTTTCCTAATTCACTTAGAGTGATGAATCATCTCTTAATTACTTAAATACCTTCGCATAGTTCATGTTATACCTAATATATGTTCATTTGTTACCCATTGATTAAGACAACATATAACAATATCAAAACATAACACTTTCTATTTAAGATAATTTTGTGATCTCAAGTCTAAGGATCACTTACACAACCGACACGTGAATATTTTCATAGACACAAGTGATCTCTTTATATAAAATTCTTATGCAAATCAATTTAGTGTACATTAAGCACCTATATATTAGTTATAAGCATCCATCAAATGAATATTTAATGAATATTAAAAATAAATATTTTATTAATCGAATGCATATTAGTCCTAAAAACTTTCTATTCACAGTAGATTTATTAATTGAATATTAAAAATAAATAAATTTTTATTAATAAATAAAATATATTTATATAAATAAAATCAATCAGATGTGTGAGCAGTTGATTGATTGACCACGGGGAATATATGCTAATAATTTGATGTGACTGTGACAGTAAACCGACCGAATCTATGGATATAATCCACGAAAGATGGAAGGAGATAAGTTGGAATAAATTATAGATGCGAACGGAGGCCGTTAGGAGGAGATGTATATAAACCTTCCTTCTACGCTTCTGAAAAGCAGCAGGGAAACAATATCTTATAAACACCAACTAAAATTAATCCGCTACCTGAACCCTTTCTAGAACATGGGCTTTGCAGTCAACAATCACAAAACAGCCGCCATACCCAAGGCCAAGGGAGGGAATCGTACCCTAACCAAAGAGCAGTTAAAGAGTTTTTTCTTGAGACATGACACCAATCACGACAATCACCTCAGCAGGAAAGAGCTAAGGCAAGCCTTTGACGAGCTGGGGGCATTTTCCTCTTATTACAGAGCTGCCCGTGGGCTCAGCCATGCCGATGCTGACAAAGATGGACTAATCGGCATGGGTGAGCTGGATGATCTTGTCAACTACGCTTATAAACTTGGGTATACTGTTCATCATTAGAACTTAAAATTCAAAGCACCTAAAATAAAGGTTCTACCACTGTACTGCATGCCATCGTTCGTATAGTTTGCCTGCATCATCTTAGTTCCAGGTTACTGGAAATTAAGAAGAGATGACCTCCTCCTTTGTAATGTTCAAATTCCAATGGAAAGTTACTTGTGTGATAATATATAAGGATATGAATATATATGCCTCGTCGAATCTATGTTATTGTTTCATATTGTGTTTCTTATAAGCATGAATGTTTAATGAGTAAATTTCCAGGTTTAAAACCATCATACGCACATTTCAGTTTCAAGTACACAATTTTTTTCATACAAAATTATTCAAATACCTTGGGAACTCATACCCACCTAATTTATTAAAAAAATATTTTTGAAAAAAAAAAACAATTTATTTTATATATTGTGTTAAATTTCATTTTCTTAACCTTTATTTTATCTTAGTAAAATTAGGTTAGGTTGAAGTTTTTTATTTGAGGGTACGTATTTCTGTTAGTTTGGGTAACAATATTTGACATACGGATAGAATGAAAAATAATAATTTATCGTAATTAAACTTATTAAAACATATTCAAACTAGATATAAAATATAAAAACAAATTAAAAGAATTTTCCAATAAATAGATCATAGAGATCAATCTAGTGAACAACATTTTATAAACTAATGCTGACATAATAAAAATCCGATATTGCCCACCAAAAGTTAAAATTATTGGAGGTTGGAAAAAATTGCCTCATAAAAAATGAAAAACAAATATTGCCCACCAAAAATTAAAAATAATCTATATATAGATGTATCAGACCCCATAGGCCACAGTGGAGTTTCCTCCGACCACTTGCGAATATTGAATGCTTGGTGTCATCATCATCAGCATACAGAGAAAAAAAAAATGGTGGCCGTGTTGAAAATCAATATCACTCGTTTATATCCATAAAAATCACATGTTACTCTTACATAAATCTCAGGCCCGGAAAATTTATATAATTAATTAATTTTAACGCTTATAAAATTAATTAAGATATATATAAACTAACTTGAATATTTATATTAATAAATAAATAAATAATACTCATCTATAATTTTGCTACTGCCTCTTAATATATTATCAATTCAACAGTATTGTGAAAAATCAAAGCTAAATAATTTTTAATTAAAAATATATTAAAATATCTTTTTATTTTTAATATCAACATATCAAAATCATTCAAAAACATATACAAAAATTAATCTGATATTTTTTCAAATAAAAAACAATTTAAAAAATAAATTATAATAAAAAAAAACACTTACTCTATCTCTACTTCTAACACAGAAACTAAATAAGAGAAAGAAATTAAAAAATACATTTGAGAACCGAGTTGACCAAGGCATCGTTAAAGGCTGAATTTGTTAAGAGATTATCGATTACACATGTCCTTGTTTCTGTTGGATTATTTGACTTGATTTCTTTCCTGGTATGTATAATTAACCAATAGAGTGATCAGAGTTATATTCTTATAGATTGTTTGACTAAATCAAGAGCAAACTTCAAAAGATATCTAGGCTTTTCCATAGCATATTGATCATGAGCTTCGGGAGCTGGTAAAGAAAAGCTTGGTTAAAGATCCGTGAACTCCTATAAAACAAGTCCTCTGTGTTGTGTAAAACACCCTCCAATACTTAAGTTAGGAAAGATATAAAAGTAGTGTTGCCTTAAAGATTATGTGTAATATGTAATTAATAAAGATGATAAAGTGTTTACAAAGTTCTTCTCAGGTTCTTCCTTTACCAAGATTCCTTTGTTTCTCTCACTAACTCCCAACTTTCCCTCTCCTTAAACCCTTCCAAATCTTGTATCAAAGTGTTTATCTCTTACTAATCACCCTTATAATATCCCCTCGAAACTGTTATTTTAGAGAAGATTTGAGTAGAAATGCAAGAAAATTAATGAGAGGATTACAGCTTAATCCTTCTCCCATGGCAGTCGGCCTCATTATATATAGAGGGAGATGAAATCTTTGTGTTTATTTTAGTTTTTGCATTAGGCATAGTTTTTTGGGTATTTTAAACAAACTTTTCGGTTACCAATACAACTTACACCGTAAATTCACTAAATTTGCTTATATTTCACAACTATCTTTTAATGAAACTTCTTCCCCCATATATATACTATTTAAACTAGAGGTCTACAATCATTCTATCCAATTCAATACCTATTTAAATTCATTATAATATTTTCAAAAAAAACTAAAATCTTAGTCCAAGAATTACATAAAAACACTATTTTTGGATCGATTTTTCCATTGCAAACCCAAAATCAACAACAAAAGAATTTTTTAACACAAAACTGCTTATAAGTTTTTTTTTTAATTTTCAGAAATAACTCAACAAAGTATGTTTAAATAATCCCAAAATCAAGATATGGTATTAAGATATTTCAAGAATCAAGAATTTTTATATTTGAGCTGTTGAATTTAATATTTGATGAAAAAACCTACTTTGCTGCCTAAACCCTAATTTCCTCCTCACGTGATTTCTTTGATCTTTTTTTTTTCTTTAATTGCAGATAACCAGGTCTCAAATAATCTTTCCTTAAAAAAAAAAAACTTTTACTGCAACTAAGTTCTAGATAATGACAACGATGAAATAACATTGAAACTAAAAGATAATTAAAGGGATATAACATGAATTTAGAGTCTTTATCAACTAATGTGAACTCTATGAATATAAAAATTGAGAAACTCATAATCAAATCAATCCTTTCCAACAAAGCTAAATTCAGATTTGTAATAGAACTTGACATAATAATAACTTGTAACGAGACACTAAAACTATAGAAATCGAACATTTACCTAATGCCTATAAAGATATGCAAACGAAAAGTATGAAGATGTCACGAAACTTGGTTAATTATATGATAAGTCATGGTAGTTCAATGAAAAATCAAATTAAGAGAATTTCCCCTCACACACATAATTGATTTTTCAGAAATCAAAATATGTCAAAAAATAATTAAATTTAAGTTAAATAACCATATTTGTAATAGGTAAAAACATCATAAACAATGCTGGGAAAATAATAAAATATTTACAAATAAAATAGAAAAAAATCATAAATCAATTAGGAAACTAATATAATTTCCGCATAGTAGTTTCTGGACTTTATTGCAAGGCCTTACTGATGTTCGATTGATTTAAAATTCTAACCCAATATAAAATAATATCTGTAAAAACTTTTGATAAAATTGCAACCAAATCTAACTGTTAGATTGAAACTTATGTTTGTTAAAATAAAACTATGTATTAAAAAAATAAGTTTCTAACTATCAAAATTAATTAGCCCATAAAATAGATAGATCAAACCCCTCCAGTATGTAAATTAAATTGAATAAAGTATGATTATTACTTATTAAATATGTAACCTTTTTAAAATTTATCTTTGCCCAAATATTTTAAATAAACTTATTAGATATATCTTTAAGCTTTTTATTCCTTGATCTTGATCTTGATCTTGGTAACTGATTTATCTAAAATTTCTAACGCATTATTTGATATAGTACGGTAAATTTTCATTTATACTTATGGCTTCGTGTTTCACATACTTCTGAAGGCAAGATGGCATCCTATATAGTTAAAGATTTTTAATTCATAGAATCAGAATCTCAAGTTTCTTTACATATATAATGGTCCTATTTTCCTCGGCACTTCAATCCACTGGTGTAGTACCAGATACTAGGACCAGATTGTGATGCCCTTCCTATCAATCTGTGTTTGTGACCAGTCCATGCAAAGAACAGGATTCTTCATCATGAAGGCTTAGATTCCAATTAATTTCTTCTCCTCTTTTCATTCTCTCTTTTCGGTGATTCTCGGAAGATTTTGAATAGTAGAGAGGAGTGAACTGAAATATGGAAGAAAAAACGTACAACATGTTATAAAAATATTCGACTCTATCCACATGTTGAGGAAGAGACCTGGGAGGAATGTGTAATTTACGAGTCCCCCAAGAGGCCAAGACTGTAGCACTTTTGAAATTAGTTCCAACGATTCTGGAAGTGACGATACCCAAGCACAGAATTTATTCAACTAATTAGGTCTCCTTTACTCAAAAACGAATATGAATAACAGCCATGTAACATGTCTCCCACCATTGATTAAAAAAAAAACAACCTGTTACTCGAAGTCGCCGGTTATTGTTTTTGAATCAGAACATGTTGAACAGATCATGAGCACTGCACATGCGTGTTCTGCGACAGACAGGGAAACGGTGACCGTATACTATTACGCAAAATATTTAATTATGTAATCAAGCCAATCAATAAAGCAAGATATCTAACGAGTCATGAATCTATTCCGACAATTATTCCCAACAGGATAAACATCTCTTGTTCTTGAAGTATAAAATGAAGGATGGGAAAGAATATCAGGTTATAAACTCAAAGTGATTAAGAAGAAAGCAGGGAATTGAAGGAGATATTTATCTCGCAACTTGAAAGTACGCATGTCAAGTTTACAATGGACTAAATAATCTCTTCTTCTTCTTCTTCTTTTCTAAATTACCGCATAAAATTAATTAATCAACAGTATTATTCTCGGCAGGTCATGAAAAAATCAAATGCTCGATTTTTGTTTCTTTATAAGGCTCTTCAAATTCACGTTCAGATCACTTTAATAAGATATTCTTATTCTGTTAGAAAGCATAATTAAGACACACATTTTAGAGAATAATATAGATATTATAGACCTCATTTAAGACAATTAAAAGTTTAAGCTTTTAAGTTGGATTAGTTTTTTAACATGATATTAGAGCTTTGATGATCATGCAGTCACAAGTTCGAATCTTACAATCCTTATTTATTTGATAAAAATTTAAACACAAAGTAATGTTGGTCTGTGCAAATTTCAAGACCAAAAAATTTTCACTTAAAAGGATATGTTAGAAAATAATATAAATCATATTTTAAAACCTCACTTACGAGCTTAACCTTTTAGATTGAATTGATTCTTTAACAACACACACACAAAGTGTGGAGGGAGGGAGATCAGGTAGTATAAAAATGAGATGCCTTCATAGACCTGTATGCAACAAACGTTTGTAATCTATAAAAGATAAGCACACTACTTATACATCAGTTGTCATTATCTCTAAAATGGCAATCAAGAATCGTGGTGTTAATATCGATGGCAAACGTGAAATGACCATGGCGCAGTTCAGGATTTGGGTCAAAACACTTGATGCTGATAAAGATGGCAAGATAAGCAAGGATGAACTCTCTGACGCTGTCCGGGGTAATGGAGGATGGTTTGCTGGTTGGAAGGGAAAGAGGGGGGTAAAGGCAGCAGACGCCAATGGCAACGGTGTTATTGATGACAGTGAAATCGATATCCTAGCTGCTTTTGCTCAAAAGCACTTGGGTATCATAATTATATAATCATGTAACATGATTTCATAGGCCTCCCCATATGTTGTCACTCTGTGTCATTGTGCCTGACTGGTATGTAATAATAATCAAGAAGAAAATTCTGATAATATATGTTTTCTTTATCAATGCTATTGCTTCAGATTAAGGAGAATATTGGATACAGCATATGGAAGCAAGATCTTATCAACGCCCTAAATCTTGGGAGGAGCATCGAAGCATTTATTATGATAATCTGTTTTCAAAAAAGTTATATATATAGTGCGCTCTACCGAATACTTCAAGTCCAAGACATGGTGTTGATTAGCGACGGCTATTTCGAACTCTGATGCTTTTTTTTCCTCACGAAATTATCCTAGAAAGAATCACACAGGCTGTGATCGGATTAACTATCCTCTCTTGCATCCGTTCTCCTCTTCTGAATTACTAAATCGCAGGCTGGCTGCCGCTGGCTAGGTCTATAACTACAACCAGCAGCAAGCCCTCAGTATGTCTTTCTGGCTCATTTATTTTAATTTTGTCCATCTTTTCTTTAGATATATTCTTAGTGAACAATTTCTTCCTTTTCGAAGTGAGACTTCTATCTTGGTAAATGGAAGAATCTTCCTCTCATATATTTTTGTCAAGATTTTTAAACCTTAGCTTTGGTCAAGATGTGCTCCACCACATACAGCCACCAGGTTGCAAACAGTGTTGCAGTTTTGATTCATTTTGCTTGGTATTCAAGCCACTTTTACACGTTCCACAACCATTTTGGATCTTAGAGTGGAATGATTATGGCCTGCGTAGTCAGTTCTCTGTTCAATTTGAGATACTCCGGCCCATCCTTTTTTATTGATGGAGTCCGATCCACGCTATTGCATGCATTTTTATCTTCTCTCCATTATAGTGGTTTTACATATTTAAAAAACAATAAAATTAACCACCCCCCACAAATTGTAGCTAATTCTGTATTATCATGGGGGAAAAAAGAAAGAAAGTAGTTCTAAGTTTAAGTTATTAATGGACACATTTGAGTTGTAATTAAAAGTGAGATCCATTCTTTTTTTGAGTTAAGGTTTTGAAAAGCTTAGAATTGTTCTGAATATTATAAATTAACCTTGTTAGAATTATCCTTTTATATAGACAATTTTTTAAATTAATTTTAACTTTCATTTTATTTAAAATTAAAATGTTTTTTTTATTTAACAGAAACATTTCTCTAGGTTAAAAAGAAACTTTCATTAGTTTTACGTAGAATTTTACGAGACACAATGTTTCATTCAATCTAACACCTTCTACCTATATATATATGAGAAGAAATTGCTTCCCCACTGCTATCAAGATACATGGGGAAATATGCTTCAACTCCATCCATACTAACGTTAACCACTTTCTCTCTATCGCCTTTAAAACTCCTCGAAATTTACCAAACAAACCAGATTTTGATGTTTTACATTCTATTTGTTTTTTGTATTTTAAAAGTTTATTTTTTCAATTTAAATTTTTTTATTTTAAATTATATTTTTTGGTATTTCCAGATCATTTTAATATATTAATGTCAAAAACAATTTTTTAAAATAAAAAAATTATTATTTTAATATAATTCCAACTAAAAAATACTTTAAAAAATAATTATTCTCACCGTTTCAAAAATCTTCTTACTCCAAAGCTCAAAACTTGAAGAACTGATGAACCTGCACGTATATCTTCATAACTGCAATCCTGATAGAACCCAAATTAGAAAACCAAGAATCAGTCCCAATTAATAACCAGATTAATAAAAAAAATGAAATTTCTAATGTATTTTCAACGCGATACCATGAGACGTTTAATTTATAATGGTGAGTTAGATGATCAATACTAATCTCTAAAAACGTTTTAAACTAGTTAATCCATCCAAATCTAAAGAGAAGG
>Ga0325401_1008143_pt1 | contig 10198 bp, 3 predicted proteins | sample PopdelMetagenome_FD_205666 | JGI IMG/M metagenome (GOLD analysis project Ga0325401, IMG submission 205666) | Populus deltoides microbial communities from Bellville, Georgia, United States - Xylem-PdKOR-R2 | ecosystem: Host-associated > Plants > Phyllosphere > Stem > Wood/Secondary xylem | place...
TCATTATTTAGGATTATTTTTTGGCCTTTTTATTTTTCACTGCTTCTATAATTATTATAATCAGCTAACAAAATGCAACCCAATACTTCTTGCTTCTTGTTATAATATATTACTAGCTTTCGTTGTTTTCTGTTTCACTGTGGATTAGATAAAAGCCTATAATTATATAAAAAATATAAATATTGTTATTTTTACTTGCATGCGATGAAATATTTAAAATAAGAGCTAAAAACTCGACTAGTGTATCAGACTAAATTAATCAACTACCTTAAGTATTAATAAAAAAAAAAGTCGGTGTGACTTATGCAACCAAGCGAGTTAAAAGTGAACTAGTTTCCCTATTCAAATGATGATTTGGTTTAAAAAACAACATTAACACCGCCATCATTTTAGTCTTGTCTAACTCTAACTTAAATGTGAAAACAAAGAACTATCAAAGGATTAAATTGAAGACAAAAAAAATAAGAGAGTGAAATAAAAAGATGACGACATATTGTATTGACCCAAGTTAACACGTGAGATTCACAACCCTAGTAATGGACATGACCAGGCATCATAGCCATCTTTCAAAAGAGCAAAGCAGACTTTTTAGTCATGGAAGATGCCTCTAAGTGTATTATTACTCTTAACAACTGATGGAGTTCATTAAATCATAAATTGTATTTGAACAACATTACATTCAGTTGATTTAGGAATTTGTCATTACTAGATGCTATTTATAGTTTTGATGGATTTTGTTGAATTATCATTTGATTATGTGCTTGTTTACCCACAGTTGATCTGGATATTGTCTATTATCCCTCTTGAGGTCCACTGCATTGCTCCCAACCTCTCAACTTTTCAAGGACGAGTTATAAGAAATATCAGTCTTATTTTTGTCAAGGACTTTGCAAACTCGGTCAATGACCTATTTTTGTTTGAAAATCACTTTTTTGTTTTATAATCAACTTGTAAATTTCAAGGATCATGTCCATTCTAGTCTAATTGTTGCAAAGAAATCATGAGATATCATTTTAAAAGTGCTTATTTGATCGTAACCCTAAGACATGTCATTCATCACTGAGATGCATCTTTTGTGCATTCTTTTGTTGAGAATTGATAGGGTAATGGTTGAGAAAGAAATGTTAGCTCAAAGTTATGCTATCCATGGCTCAAATAAATTATTGTTTTTTTTTTCATTTTGAAAACAAAAATTTACCTGATGTCAACTGAAAACAATTTTGTTTTGAGTTTCTTACAATTCCTAGGGTTTTAATCTTTTTTTAGGAAAAAGATAATTTGGTCTGGTGGAGGTTTAAGATGAGGTGATTTTTTTTATTTTTGTAGGTTTTAAAGCAAGAGGCTTGAGTGAAACTCGAGGTTTTGTTGAGAAAAATTTGTCTCTTTTTTTTAGCATTTATTTTATCAGCATGAATAATAACAAATAACTTGTTTGTGATGTCATGATTCTTGTGAAAATATCTTTTGCATTTTGAGAATATCATTTACTGGTCTAAGTTGTTTACTTGATTAGAAAGGACTTCTAAAGACACGTAATTAGGCTATGACTTTTTGGTTATAAAAGAAAGGGATTCGTAGGCTCAAAAAGTGTTTCAAGGTTCTAAATACTAAGGATCATTGTAATTATATCTTTCTTTTCTTTCATCATGTTTCTTTGATTTGCTCCTTTTGTTTTCTTTGGTAGGGCCTCCTCATCTTATTTTAATCTTGACTTTGTTATTTTTGTTTTTTCATTTGGACATGCCACTCAACATTTGGATTTCTCGTGCTTTTTGTATTTTTCACAGCATTTCCTTGGTTTTTGATCTTTCAATTTTTTCTTGTCCCTCAATGTAAAGGTGCGATCTTAGTCAAGATCAACTCTTCATCTTTGAAATTTTATTTCCCTCAGTGTAAGATGTGATCCTAGTTAGGGTTTTTACAAATAAAAACTTATCCAGGCTTAAATTGAATCATAAGGGATATACTTTAGAATGTGAAGGGATAACAAAGATAATCTTTCATCATTTCAAGCACAAGCGATTAGAACCGATAAATTTTGTTCTTATTTAGTGTAATTGTTTGGAACTTTTGCATAAAGACTTATGTTTTTATGAATCAATGACTAGCAAATCAAACTACATGTGATTATGTATACAACTAAAATATGACCCAAGAGACATGGGGTGCGAGCTTTTTATATTTTTCATGTCTTGGCTTAAAATTGTTCGGTCATCTCATAGTAGGAATTGCTTGAATGACTTGTATTCCACACTCTTTTAAGCAAACATTGAATTATTTCTAAAGTCAAAAGGCAAGTCCAATTTTTTCAAGATTATTTTGAAAAAAAAGGCTTTTATAAAATTGATGCGCCAAAATGTTTTGAATGGAGCCATGAAGTAAGTTGTAAAGGTCAATTTTATGAGTTTCAAAGGGTTTGCCTCTTAGTGTTTTGCAAGGCATACCTTGGGTTTTGACCATTTTCCACACTAAAACATTAGTTATTACTTTCACAAAAATATCTCTTAATTTCAAAATAACAAAAACAAAGAAAAAGCATATTTCACTAAAAATATGATTTAATCCCAAAACAAAGTGTAGAATAGAAAAAATTTCATAACAAAATTGTTGACAATGCAACATCCTAATTAGATCAGCTCCTTTAGCAACATTTGTGCCTCGTCAGCATTTATTAACCCTCGTTATGCTCATGATAATCCAGTGATAATGTGGCAGATGACATTATCCTTCACAACTCAACTTGCCTCTTACTTACCAACTTCTAGACTTGATACCTACAATTCTTGTAACTTTTGATTGAATGACTGGGGATTTATAACACCCTCAAAATATAATGTCGTAAAGTCTCAAACATTTCTTTATGAATGTTGAGTATCGAATAATATGTCTAAGAATATAGAATTTGTTTTTTGAAAATTCAGCAGAGTTTTCTCTATTTTTTGTTGGTACCAAGTTATCGACAACACTTCTATTATGTGTCATTACAAACTTCCATCTTGATTCAATTATCATGGATCATATCTTATTCCTTAATCAATCTCTCAATACTTATACTTATCAATATATTCAAGTGTCATAATATCAATTAATAAGTCAATACAAAAGAATTACAAAAACAAATTGAAAAAAAAAAACAATTTCATCACTAAAGAGTAATAAATGCTAACTAATTACTACATATATGCATTTAGACTAAAAGAATATAATATCAAGATTAAAAGTCATGTTGTCTTAAAACATATAATGTGTTATACTATTTTATATTATAAACTTATCTAATAATTCTAAAAATAATTTAGTCATACTAACATCTATACATATATAATACAACCACTATATATTACACATCTACTATTTGATTTTTACAACACAAAAGTTATCAAGGAAAACAAAGACATATAAATATTACATTCTAAAATGATAATTCATAAACAAAAGATCCTACATCTAACGATCTGAATCACCTTGCAGTGTACCTATTTCAACAATAATCACGTTAATTTATTTACTCAGTATCTTAGTCATATATTAATTATTTTACTTATATCCTTTGAAATTTACTGCTTCTAACTTCATTCAATCAATTCACATAATCTCTTCAAAACTTCAATATCTGGAAAACTCATCTCAGTTGCCAATAATTCTGGTAAATTCATATAATTACCCATAAATTTGGTTAACCTTCCTCGATTACTAATAAATCCAGTAATTTCATACTAATTACCTATCATCCGGCTAACCTCTTTTGTTAGCCAATCAATCCGGTAATTCCATACGAATTACCCCATATTTGGTTAACCTCTTTGTTAACCAATAAACCCGGTAATTCTTTTAATTACCCAAGAAATCCAGCTAACCCATCTTAGTTGTCAAAATCAATCTGGTAAATTCCATAAGAATTACTCAGCATTTGGCTAACCTCTTTTGTTAGCCAAATAATTCCGGTAATTTCACATAAATTATCAATAATTTTGATTTGTAATAATCACTCAATTTATTTATTTGCTTCATTCTTTCATTCTTTTAACATCATTTATATAAATAACATATAAATTTAAGGAAAATGAATAATTACAAAATAAGGTTGCGAATCACCTACCTTCTGCTCTTGATGGCCCAACTCCTCTTGTCTGATAACCAACTCCAAACACAACTCCTGAATCAATCAAATGTTATTATATCATTAGTCCATCAATATTTTTCTTACATGCCGAAAGGTAAAGCATGTAATTTTAATTTTTAATTCATTTTCATACAAAAAAAATCATTCTTAAACATAACATCATCATTTCACATACAACCACATATTTAAATCAACTTACTTCTTTTCTTACTTTTTGTTCATAATTCCTCCATCAAATAATCCTTTTATTCTTTATGCTTTCACATCATGTTATTAATTTTATCTAAACATATGTAAGAACTATATTCAAACATAATCTAAACATCTTGTTTTCATGCTTTCTTTTTAAGTAGTTCAGTTCTCTTTTAAATTGAATTTACTTATTTTTCTCAACTTTAATGTTATTTCTTCATTTAGTCTTTCTTAAATATTTCAAACATCATGATTAAATATGGTTTTTTAAACATTAACATCAAAGACTCAGTGCTTCAATTTTCCTTTATTTGGCCAAATGTCATCTTCCCCCCCCCCAAAAAAAAAATTTCTTCATTTAGTTGTTATTTCAACTTGTTTTCATGTTATTCCACTTCAACTTCATCATTTTCCTTCTCCTCCTAATTTCCTCAAATCCCCATAAGAACCCTAAGTTTAAGAATCAAGGATTTAAGGGAAATTAAAGTAAAATTACATGAAATTACTTCCTAACTTAATCAAGTAAGCTTAAAACATCTAAATCAAACATTAAATCCAAAATTTTCATGCTTACCAATTGATTTTCTTCTAATTTCTCTTCTCTCTCAAGGTTAGCCAAATTGCCTCTCTCAATTCCTTCTTCCTTCACTTGATTCTTCCTTAAATTAGTGTTTTATAAGTTGAATTTTGTAAGTTTACAAGGTTATTCTCTCACTTTTCTTATTTTTGGTTTTTATGTTTTTCCCTTACTTTTCTCTCTTTCTCTCTTGCATTTTCTTTTCTCATTCTACTTCTACCCAGTTGGCAACATATAAAAGGAAGGGAGAGCTGATTTGTTTTATTTTTAATGGCAAATGACCATTTTGCCCTTAATGAGTCCTTTTGCTTCTATTTGAAGGCCTTTATTTTTTTCGTTAGCACTTCTAAGCTCTGTTCATCCTAAAATTTTAACCAGATTTTATTTGATATATTTTAAGATTTCTCTTAAAATTTCAGCTCAATCTGGTGTTCGGATTGAAAATTACGCCCAATAACATAAAACTTGTGAAATTGTGATTTTTCATCAAATTTCTGAATTTATCCAAAAATTCCAAAATTTTAACCCAAGCTAAGGCATCATATTATAAGGATCCGCACAAATTTTTAGAATTTTTTAATAACCCGATCAATAGTTACAAATTTATTTTTACATAAAACTAGTCGATTTATGATTTTTCACCCAAAGGGTTTACAGGATCCCATCATGATATTTACACTTCTCAATTGAATTGTATGACTTAAAGGAATGGTGACTTTATGGGATCTAGTGGAGCTGGGATAATATGTCCAATGTTTAATAGATGTTAGTAAATATTTTTTAGTGGTAAATGTATGTTGATATTTGACACTAGCGTTTGAGTAGCTGATGATACAGTGAGATTCGATCGAACAAGATTCCCAGTTTGATAGCCATTTCTCAATTCATTTCCATCATGACTTCAGAATTCATGGTTGGACCTTTTATTTTACCTCCTTTGATGGTTTGTTCTATCCTTTCGGCAACAATCACTAGGTTAGTAAAGTGTTGAGCTGCACTTCCAATCAAGAACTCAAAGTAGGGCATCTTACAAGTGTTGGTAAATAAGCTATTTATCTTCTTTTCTAGCTACTTTTGGATTTTCATGTTGTCTAGCCTCATATATCAGCTTAATGTAGCTCTACCCAAGCTATCTTGAAAGAAGTGCATTAATAGCTTTTAATCATGCACAACTTATACCCTCTTGTTATAATAGGACTTGAGGTGAGTGGTAGGGCAATGAGTTCCAATGTATGTTATAAACTCAGGTATACAAAACTTCTTTGGTACAACCACATTCAGAACTAGACACACCTTGGTGGCTTGAATATGATCATACAAGTCAACGTCTTTGATAGTCTTTACTCTTGCTTCTAACACTATTATCTTATCATGATCAATATCATTTTCTTGTAGGATTCATTGGCGAATGCATCCACAACTACTAGGGCCGGTGCATGTATTTTTTACTGCATAAATATTGTATTACACTAGGGTTTTGGAGTCTGTCTTCTCATCCTTTCTTCAATCTAAATTGTTGCTTGGGTTTAAACAAAAGTCATGGGCCGATTGGATGAGCCTTCACTAGAGAATTTTTTTTGCATTTTCTCGACCAAGTTAGCGATGCTGGCCATATTAATTTTTAGGGAGTCTAACTCCTCTTGGAAGTGGGAATCACGGTGACTGTGTTCTTCATCTTTCATGTTCATTTATTGAAGTCGCGTGCTGTAAACTCTATGGATTCAAGCTTTTTAGGGACCTATATTTCAACTTGTATATGCACTCATGACATTTAAGACCCTAAAGCATGAATGCATGAATGCTTATGGATGCAAGTGTATGTACACATACATTGAATGTGGATGAACCTTGTTTAAAAAGCCAATCCATGACTTTTTTGTTGAATACAGGCAAAAATCTATAGTCTAATGAATCTAAAAATATCTTTCCTAAGTCCTCATCTCAGTTAAATCACATACACATTGGAGAGTACAAAACAAAAAGGTGGGTCTAAGCCCTTTTCATTTTTTTTTAAAAAGACAAAATGGTTCTTATGTGTAATAATTTCCTTGTCTTGGTCTTTGGGCAATTCCCCACAGCTAGTTACATCTTATATTATTGCTTGTATTTAGAAAATAGTCATGGTCTTAGCTTGTAAAATCCTGTAGAGTTCAAGATTATTGATCAAGTCTATCTTAATGCAAAATGAGTTATTAGGGAGTCAAAATCCTAAGGGCAAGTCCTAGCCATTACATGAGGGGTAAACTTACTACTTGGTCTCTCAAGGGTCTATGGTCTACCTAGTGACCAACTTTCTTGAAGGCAGTATAGAGGTTTAAAAGGAATGGTTTGAGCATAATATGATCACCATTACCAAATAAACACTCAGCTCATAATTGGATGTTTCACAAATCGCCCGACTAAAAGTCATGAGGCAAACCGCTACTCCCCAATTAACCTAGAATTGAGTTTATTTGAAAATTAAAATGCATAAAGGCATTAATCCATATCCGATATACTTATTTATTAGTTTATCTAAGGTTCAAGACAGTTCTCCCTTCGTAAGGAAGTCTTTATCTTATTAGGTTAAATCCTAATCGTTATAGGGCCCAAATTTTAGCATAACATTTATTTCCTTCTTTGTATCTTTAATACATGAGGATATACTTTATAAAATAATTTATACCCTCAAATAATAAAGTCTCCAACTAATTCTTTTCAGCTAATTCTTAAGATTAATAACCTAGATCCACCACAACTATTAATCTCAGTTGCTTCATAAATTTATATACCACAACTCTGGTTTTGATAGTAAACTTAGCAATAGATTGTTTACAATAATAACTTAGAGTCCGCTCTAACAATTAAAATAAACAACCATAGGAAATAAACATAAGAAAACAAACATGTTAATCATATAAACTGAAAAGAAAAGGTAAAATAAATCTCACAGTTCTTGAAATCCAAAGGTTTCTGTGTCCTTGCAACCAAGAAAAATAGTTTAGCCTTGCATGTTTATTGAAAAACTAATCAAAAGGAAAGAAGACTGTATGATTTCAGATTTTTGGAGGAAAGGGTGCATTTTTCTTCTCTTTTCTGGCCACCCCCCTTTCCTTTCTTTCTTTCTTTTTATTTGATAGGAAACCCTAATTTCCTTTTCCTACAAAATAGTTCTTTTCTAAGTAAACAATTTACATTTAAGTATTTCAATAACTATTTTCCTATAAATGAAAGATAGTCTTGCATAAAATCTTTAAGCTTTGACTTTGGACTTAGAGAAGCTAAATTGCCGAAATAAAGACTTGAATGTTGGTTTGGATGCTTTGAGAAGTACTTTGGATTTGTTTCTTCATAAAACTTGTCTGCTGACAGAATTCATGTGTCATCTTAGAAAAATCATATCTCTCTCATATGAACTCTTTTATGCTGAATTTTGGTAGGCTGATAAGTCTTTGAGTTAGGAATTCAAAAAAATTGAGTTTGCATCAAATAGACCTCTCTTGCTTAAGGTATTCAAGTTGGAATGGTTGAAGATCATCATTGACAGAATATGATATTTTTCTTTGAAGGCTGCGATTTCCATGCTCTTTCTTTTTTTATATTTCTTGCCATATACGTATAGAAAGGTATGGATGTTATTTTCTAATGCCACTAGAATCACTTCATTTCGACCTTTAGAGCTCAATCTCTACACAAAACATTGATCGGAGGTCAAATCTGTCAATTATCTCCAATTTACTTCTTTTTGAATCTTACATCCAAAAGTGTCTTTAAAACATAAAATAAACAATATCAAAACATTTTATATAGAAAACATAGGCAAAATACTATGTATATATGGGTAAAACTATCGAATAATATGATTGTATCAAATATACTATAATATTCAAACATGCTTCGTATTGTCATACAATGCATGCCATTATGTTACTATAAAAAAAACCGAACAAAATTATAATTAGAAAATTTCTTTTCCAAATTTTCTGATTATGGACAAAGCTTGTGTTATTTAGCACATATATTATTCAGAATTGAGAAGACACATTTCCATAATTTTTTTTATTTTTTTTTCAAATGAGGAGCTTAAAGGAAAGCATGGTTACCTAGATTTGATCATTATACTTTCCCAATGTATTTTTATTGGAGTCTCCTACTCTTTTTTATACCGATTGAGTTTCTCTCTTCTTTATTTTAATGTTGTTAGTTCATATACATATATGATACATTTCTATTAGAGTAAGTTTTCCATTTCTAAAATTATATAATTAAAGAAATAAGAAATATTTTAAAAACTGATATAACAAAAAATAAACATGTAAAAAATAATTCATTTAAATTAATAAGGTTTGTTTAGTTATTTTTTCTTAATCAATTTACTTTTTTTAATTATTTAATTTTCACCTTAAATGAAAAAAAATAGAAGACTTATTTTGGATCCCAAAAAAATAAAATTGTGTCAAACATTAAGCTTGGTACTTTGATTGAAAGGTGTCATGTAAAGGTATTAACTAAGAACAATATGATTAAGGGACCTTTACCAAAAAAGAAGAAGAGGAGGAGTAAAATGACTTAATCAATATAAATAAAGACTCCAATAAAAAAAAACCAATAAATCATAAAGAAATTAAAATAATAATGAATTATAATAAATAATACAAAAAATGATAATATTAAAAAAAATATATTGTTATTATTATTATCAATTTTTGTATTATTTATTATTTAAAACAAGATACTAAATAGGGGATGTCTTCATCAATCCGACCAACATCATCAAATGAAGATTAGGAAGATCTCAAGAAATACACAATTAACAAATAATTCACTTTAAAAATCTGATGTTAACTTTCATAAGCTCTTAACTTCCGTTTGATGATGCAATATTGAGGTTGATTTTTAGTGACACATACTCTAACATATCGTCTCCAAATCCATTAAACAAACTTTTTATATGCATCTTTTTACACATTAATTTTATTTTTTAAAAATCAACTCTGACATATAAACAAATACAAACTTATATTTAATTATTTGAGCCAATACATAAATGATATTTATAGTAGTATTTCTTAAATGACATGACATGACATGACATAAATGTTTGTTGTTGAAATGTTATTAATATTAGAAAGGAAGAATGTAGTAATTGTTTTTTTTAATACCCAACAATGGTACATAATTTATTAAAATTAATATAGCATTTGTTATGCATAAAATATTTTATAGATGGATTATATTTAAAAATAAAATGGTTTTTTGTAATTATATATATAACAAATTTTATGATTTTCAGTAAGTTATAATGTTAAGATATATTAGTACTGAAA
>Ga0325401_1008144_pt1 | contig 10197 bp, 6 predicted proteins | sample PopdelMetagenome_FD_205666 | JGI IMG/M metagenome (GOLD analysis project Ga0325401, IMG submission 205666) | Populus deltoides microbial communities from Bellville, Georgia, United States - Xylem-PdKOR-R2 | ecosystem: Host-associated > Plants > Phyllosphere > Stem > Wood/Secondary xylem | place...
CGCCGTGCTCCGGGTCAAGGACGAGGCGCGCAACCTGCCCTGGGTGCTGCCGCCGATGCTCGACGCCGTCACCCACGTGGTCGTGGTCGACAACCTGTCGAGCGACGGCACCGCCGACGTGGCCCGCGAGGTCGCCGAGCGGCACGGGGCCGGCGACCGGCTCACCGTCGAGAGCTACCCCCACCGCGTCGCCCGGGCCGGCCGCGAGCACCTGGCCGAGCCGCCCGACTCGGTGCACTCGCTGGCCCACTTCTACAACTGGTCGTTCAGCCACGTGCGCACGGCGTACTCCATGAAGTGGGACGGCGACATGGTGCTCAGCGCCGAGGGCGTCGAGCTGCTGCGCGACCTCACCTGGCAGCTCGAGGACTCCGACGCGGTGGTCGCGATCCCGCGCCACCCGATGTCGGTCGAGAGCGAGTCGGTGGCCTGGCTCGACCTCGGCTACCGGTTCCTGGAGCCGTGGATCTACCCGATGGGGCCGGAGTGCACGTTCGTGAAGGCCTTCGAGTGGGAGGTGCGGGAGTTCCCGCCGACCAGCGAGCGGATCGTCGCGCCCGAGGGCATGTGCGTCGAGCTGAAGTGGCTCGACCAGGACGAGTTCGCGCACTGGAGCGACACCGACTTCGACCCGGCCCGCGCACCGCGCAAGGCCCGCGAGCTCGAGGTGCACCGTGCGCTCGCGGAGGGCCGCGGCCACGAGGTCGAGGGGCTGGAGCGCATCGAGGCACCGCCCGGCGTGCACGTCGTCGACCACGTCACCCGCACCTGGATGCAGCTCGAGCCCCGCCCGCTGACCTACCGCCTCGAGCTGCCCGAGGACGTGCGCCCGGTCAAGGCGCAGAGCGGTCCGCACCGCGGGCAGGCGGGCTGATGGGCCCCGGAGCAGCGGTCGACGCCTTCCTCGACGAGGCGCCGCACACCCAGGTCGTGATCGGCCCCGACGGCGACGTCGCGCCCGGTCGCTACGACCGGGTCGCGGTGGCCGTGCGCGACCGCGGCGAGCTGCGCGCGATGCGCGTCGCGCCGGGCGCGCGCACGACGGCCCTGGCCGTCTGGCTCGACGAGGGCACCTCGGCGCTCTCGCTCACTCCCCGGCCCGAGTGGCCGGCGCTCACGCTGATCCGCTCCCGCGCCGTCGACGGCGGCTGGCTGGTCGTGCTGCGCTTCGCCGCCGCCGTCGCGGTGAACCGGGTCGTCGACGAGCTCGGGCGGCAGTCGGTGTGGCCCGACCACGCCGGACGCCACGGGGTCGTGCTGCCGGGCGAGGCCAGCGACAAGGTCGCCGCCGACCCCGTCCACGTCGCGGGCACCACCTCCGAGCCCGACCCGCTGCTGGAGCTCGGGCCCCTCGACGAGCGGGTGCTCAACCCCGTCGGCTTCACCCGCGAGGCCCCCGAGCCGGTGCTCGACCTCGCCGCGCTCGACTGGGGCCGCGGCCCGACCGAGGCCCTCGTGCGCCGCTGCCGTGCCGCCCGCGGGGTGCGCGCCGACCTGCCGCAGGCGAGCGCCCTGCTCGCCGCCCGGGTCATGGCCGGGCTCGCGATGGCCGGCGTGCCGCTGGTCGCCGAGACCCTGCGCCCGCGGGTCGAGGCCCACCTCGGTCCCGACGTCGTGCGCGCGATGACCGCGCCCGTCGACCTCGAGGACGACCAGGCCCGCGAGGAGCACAGCGTGGTGCTGCGCCGCGCCGCCCTGTCGACGTACGCCGCCGCCGCGTGGCGCACCCGCGTCGCCGCGACCGCCGGCGTCCGCGTCGCCGCGCAGCCCTCCGTCTCGGTCGTCATGGCCACCCGCCGCCCCGACCTGCTCGAGCACGCCGTCGGCCAGGTCGCGCGCCAGCGCGGCGTCGACCGGCTCGAGCTCGTGCTCGCCCCGCACGGCTTCGAGCCCGACCCGGAGCGGGTGCGCGAGCTGGCCGGGCCGCACTCCGTGCAGGTGCTGCCGCAGCCCGGTGAGGCGCTCTTCGGCGACGTGCTGCACGCCGCCGCCTGCGCCGCGGGCGGCGACGTCGTCATGAAGATGGACGACGACGACTGGTACGCCCCCGACGCGGTCGCCGACCTGCTGCTCGCCCGCGCGTTCTCGGGCGCCGAGCTCGTCGGCATGCCCGACGACGCCTACTACCTCGAGCCCACCGACGAGACGCTGCGGCTGGGTCAGCCCAGCGAGGTCTACCGGCAGTTCGTCGCCGGCGGCACCCTGATGCTCGAGCGCGGCCTGCTGCACTCGGTCGGTGGCTTCCGGTCCGTGCGTCGCCACGTCGACGCCGAGCTCATCGCCGCGGTCCGCGCCGCCGGCGCGACGACGTACCGCACCCACGGGCTCGGCTACGTCCTGCGCCGCACCGACTCCGGGCACACCTGGCAGGCCGACCTCGACGACCTGCGCACCCGCGCCGCCGAGCGCAACCCGGGCTTCGTGCCCTCGCGCCTGCTCGAGCTCTGACCCGGGCTGTCCGCGCCCGCGCCGCGAGTCGGTGGGAGGTGCTTGAGCGTTCTACGATCGGGCCCATGCGCGTGCGTACCGGTCTGCGACTGCTCCCCCTCGTCCCCCTCGCCCTGCTGCCGCTGGCCGGCTGCGCCCCGGCCGACGAGGGCGAGAGCGCCTCGGGGGGCAGCTCGACGAGCAGCACTCCCGAGACGGACGCCGGCGCGAGCGCGGGCTCGAGCGAGAGCGCGGCCGCCGACGACTGCGCCGTCGACCAGCTGCCGCTGCTGAACGCCGGCACCCTCACCGTCGGCACCGACAAGCCGGCCTACGAGCCGTGGTTCGTCGATGACGACCCGACCAACGGCCAGGGCTTCGAGTCCGCGGTGACCTACGCCGTGGCCGAGCAGATGGGCTTCTCGCGCGACCAGGTCTCGTGGGTGACGGTGCCGTTCAACACCTCCTACAAGCCCGGCGCCAAGGACTTCGACTTCGACATCAACCAGATCTCGATCACGCCGGCGCGCGAGAAGGTCGTCAGCTTCTCCGAGGGCTACTACTCCGCAGCCCAGGCGATCATCGCGCTCGACGACAGCCCGGTCGCCGGCGCGACGAGCCTCGCCGAGCTCAAGGGCTACAAGCTCGGCGCGCAGACCGGCACCACCTCGCTGAGCGCGATCACCGACGTGATCGGCGCCGACGAGCAGCCGGCCGTCTTCGAGGACACCAACGCCGCCAAGCAGGCGCTGCTCAACGGCCAGGTCGACGCCATCGTCGCCGACCTGCCGACGGCGTTCTACATCACCGCCGCTGAGATCAAGGGCTCGACCATCGTCGGGCAGTTCCAGCCCGCGGCGGGCTCGGAGGAGCAGTTCGGCATGCTCTTCGCCAAGGACAGCCCGCTGGTGCCCTGCGTCGACGCCGCCCTCGACGCCCTGCGCAGCAGCGGCCAGCTCGACCAGATCGAGCAGGAGTGGCTCTCCGACGAGGTGGACGTCCCGGTCCTGCAGTGAGCGGGCAGACCTGGACCCCGAGCGAGCGCGAGCTCGAGCGGCGCGGCGTACGTCGGCGCCAGCGCACCCGCCGGATCCTGCTGGCCTCCGGGCTGACCGTCCTGGTCTTCGTGGTGCTGGTCCTCGGCGTCCGCGGTACCCCGGGCTGGCCGCGGGTCCGCGAGACGTTCTTCGACTCCTTCCACGCGCGGGAGTCCTTCGACGCGATCCTGCACGGCTTCTGGATCAACGTGAAGCTGTTCCTGATCTGTCAGCCGCTGATCCTCGTGGCCGGTCTGGCGATCGCGCTGGCCCGCAAGGCCCGCTCGCCGTGGCTGGTGCCGGTGCGCGCGCTCGCGGTGCTCTACACCGACGTCGTGCGCGGGGTGCCGACGATCCTGCTCATCGTGCTGTTCGCCTTCGGCATGCCGGCCCTCGACCTGCAGGGGCTGCCGATCGACCCGCTGTTCTGGTGCGGGGTCGCGCTCGTGGTCTCCTACAGCGCCTACGTCGCCGAGGTGTTCCGCGCGGGCATCGACTCCATCCACCCCTCGCAGGTGCAGAGCGCGGCGGCGCTCGGGCTCAGCCGCGGCCAGGCGATGCGGTTCGTCGTCGTCCCGCAGGCCGTGCGCCGGGTCGTGCCCCCGCTGCTCAACGACTTCGTCTCGCTGCAGAAGGACACCGCGCTCGTCTCGGCCGCCGGTGCTCTCGACGCGCTCTTCGCGGCGCGCAACTACGCCAACTTCAACTTCAACTACACCCCGATCGTGGTCGTCGCGGCGTTCTTCGTCGTCATCACCATCCCGCTGGCCCGCTGGTGCGACTGGCTGCAGCGGCGCTGGATGGAGCGCGAGCGGGCGGGGGCCCTGTGACCACTACCCGGAGCAGCCCTCTCCTCGAGGTCACCGACCTGCGCAAGACCTACGGCGAGCGTGTCGTGCTCGACGACGTCTCGCTCACCGTGCAGCGCCACGACGTGGTCTGCCTGATCGGCTCGTCGGGCTCGGGCAAGTCGACCCTGCTGCGCTGCCTCAACCTGCTCGAGCAGGTCGACGACGGGGTGATCCGCCTCGACGGCGAGGAGATCACCGACCCCGGCGTCGACCCGGGCGAGGTGCGCAAGCGCATCGGCATGGCCTTCCAGGCCTACAACCTCTTCCCGCACCTGTCGGTGCTGGCCAACTGCACCCTCGCCCCGGTGCGGGTCCACGGCACCCCGCGCGGCGAGGCGGAGCAGCGGGCGCGCGAGCTGCTCGCCCAGTTCGGCCTCGAGGAGCACGTCGACAAGCACCCCGACCGGCTCTCCGGCGGGCAGCAGCAGCGGGTGGCCCTGGTGCGCGCGCTGTGCACGCAGCCCGAGCTGCTCCTCCTCGACGAGATCACCGCGGCGCTCGACCCCGAGCTGGTCGGCGACGTGCTGACGATCGTGCGCGACCTCGCCGAGCGCGGCACGACGATGGTGCTGGCGACCCACGAGATGGGCTTCGCCCGCGAGGTCGCCTCCACCGTGTGCTTCCTCGACGGCGGGCGCATCCTCGAGCAGGGCCCGCCGGCCCAGCTGCTGGTGGAGCCGCGCGAGGAGCGCACGCGCCAGTTCCTCAGGCGCGTCCTGCCCCCGCAGGGCTGACCTGCTGGCCCTGCTGGCCGACCATCGCGTCCACCGAGCGCGGGTCCAGGAACTGCTGCACCGCCATCGTGGCCGCACCGATCACACCGGCGTGCTCGCCGGTCTGGGACGGCACGACGCTCAGCTCGCCCGTCGCCAGCGGCAGCGATCGGGCGTAGATCACCTCGCGCACCCCGACCAGCAGGCTCGCGTCACCGCTGAGGGCGAGCGTCCCGCCGAGGACCACCACCGACGGGTTGAGCAGGTTGACGCAGGAGGCGAGCACCTCGCCGATGTCGCGGCCGGCCCGCCGGATCGCCGCGACGGCGTCCCGGTCGCCGCGCACCAGGCGCTCGCGCACGAACCGGCTCGCGTCGGCGCCGCGCAGCTGGGTGCGGTCGAGCTCGTGGGCGATCGCGCGTGCCCCGGCGATGGCCTCGAGGCAGCCGGTGTTGCCGCAGCTGCACGGCACGTCGCCGCCCCGCGGGCTCTGCACGTGACCGAGGTCGCCGGCCGAGCCCTGGGCGCCGCGGTGGAGCTGGCGGCCGCTGATGATGCCGGCGCCGATGCCGGTCGAGATCTTCACGAAGACCAGGTGCTCGACGTGGGGGTAGACCACGGAGTGCTCACCGAGGGCCATCAGGTTGACGTCGTTGTCGACGAGGACGGGCGCGCCGATGCGCTCGCGCACCCAGTCACCGACCGGGAACCCGTCCCAGCCCGGCATGATCGGCGGCTTCACCGCGCGCCCGGTCTCGTGCTCGACCGGGCCGGGCAGGCCGATGCCGACCCCGGCGAGGTCGGCGGGGTCGCGTCCGGCCGCGGCCAGCAGCCGGTCGGCCGCCTCGAGGAGCCAGCCGAGGGTGGCCTCCGGCCCGTCGGCGATGTCGAGCTCGGCGACCTCCTCGTGCAGCACGGTGGCCCGGAGGTCGGTCAGCGCGGCCCGGCCGTGGCTGACCCCGAAGTCGGCCGCCAGCACGAGCCGGGCCAGGGGGTTGAAGACGAACGTCGTGGGCGGCCGGCCACCGGTGGAGCGGCTCTGGCCCCCCGGCTGCAGGAGGTCGGCGCCGAGCAGCGCGTCCATCCGGCCGGCGACGGTGGAGCGGGCGAGCCCGGAGAGCTCGATGAGCTCGGCCCGGGTGCGCGGCCGGCCGTCCAGCATCAGCGTGAGCAGGTCTCCGGCACCCGGGGGACCCGCGGACGGCGGGAGCGTCACGGCCTCCGTGCCGCGGTCGGAGGATGGCGCCACATGGCGGCATTCTCGCACGCAGGCCGCGCTCGATCCGTGCGTGCGAGGCGTGCCGGACTTCTGCTGGACGACACGCAGAAGCCGCCCGCGGAGCGCCGTCCGGGAGCGCCACTTCTGTCCGTCGCCTGTGACCCGTGCAACACTCGCCCCCGTGCGGCTCGGACACGCCTGGGGTGCCTGGATCGCCCGCCGCCGTCTCGTGGTGCTCGCCGCCTGGGCGCTGCTGACGATGGTCGGCGGCGTGGTCGGCGGCTCGATCTACGACGCCACCACGGCGGTCGACAGCGAGCGCCCGGGGGTGGAGTCGAGCGAGGTCGCCTCCGTCGTCGACCGGCTCGACCCGGAGGGCGAGACGGTCGTGGCCGTGCTGTCCGGACGCGAGTTCGGCGCCACCGACCTGGTCAGCCAGGCGAGCCGGGTGATGTTCGCCGTCCGCGAGATCGACGGGGTCGCCGAGGTGCGCGACGCCTACACCGCCGGGGGGGTCATCGGCGACGACGGCCGGAGCTCGCTGGTGGTCGTCGAGCTCGACCTCGGGCTCGAGGAGGACGAGGCCCTCGCGGTCGCCGACGAGGTCGCGGCGATGCTGCGCACGGTCGACGTCCCGCAGGTCCTGGTGGGCGGTGAGCTGCTGGCGCAGCGCAGCTTCGCCGAGCAGGCGATCGCCGACACCGTGCGGGGCGAGGTCGTCGCGCTCGGGTTCCTCTGCGTCGCGCTGCTGCTGATCCTCGGCGGGGTGCGCGCCGCGGCGCTGCCGCTCGCCGCGGCCGTGGCGGTGATCGCCACGACGCTGCTGGCGCTGACCGCACTCGCGCGCTTCGTCGACGTGAGCGAGTACGCCGTCAACATCGTCACGCTGTTGGGCATCGGCCTGGCCGTCGACTACGGGCTGCTCATGGTCTTCCGCTTCCGCGAGGAGGCCGCCCGCGACCGCAAGGCCGGTCTCGAGGTGCTGCTCGCCCGCACCACGGCCTCGGCCGGCACCGCGGTGCTGGTCTCCGGGCTCGCCGTCGTGACCGCGATGGCCGGCCTGCACGCCTTCGCCGACCCGCTGCTCGCCGCGATGGCGCTGGGCGGCGCCATCGTGGTGCTGGTCGCCACCATCGTCGGGCTGACGCTGGTGCCCGCGCTCATCGCCGTCACCCACCGCCACCTGCGCGCCCGCCCGAGGCGCCCGGGCCGGTCGCGCTCGGGTCCGGCGGGGCCCGGCCTGCTGGCCCGGTTGGCCACGACCGCGCAGCGCCGCCCAGCGCTCGTGGCGGCGCTGTGCGCCGTCGGGCTCCTGCTCCTGGCCGCGCCGGCGCTGCAGCTGCGGCTGGCGAACTCCGACGCGTCGGCGCTGCCGCCGGGCAGCGAGGAGCGGCGTACGGCGGAGGTCGTGGAGGCGGGGTTCGACGAGGCGGTGCTGCCGCTCACCGTCCTCGTCGACGAGGGCGCCACCGACACGCAGCTGCAGGCGCTGTTCGCCGAGCTGAAGGCGCTGCCCGGGACCGACGAGGTGTTCCTGCGCGACGACCTCGACGGGCTGACCCGCGTGGAGGTGGTGCCGGTGGGGGCGCAGGCGGGGCCCCGGGCGCAGGAGCTCGTGCGCGACGTCCGAGCGCTCGCCGGTCGCGGGGACGACGGGGTCGGGCTCCGGGTCGGCGGCCCCGCCGCCGAGCTCGTCGACGCCAAGGCCGCGACCCTCGACCGGCTGCCCCTCGCCCTGCTGCTGGTCCTCCTGCCGGCGTTCGCGCTGCTGCTCCTGCTCACCGGCTCCGTCGTCGTGCCGCTCAAGGCGGTCGTGCTCAACCTGCTGACGCTCGCGGCGACGTTCGGCGTGCTCACCGCGGTCTTCCAGTGGGGCTGGGGCTCGGGGCTGCTCGGGTTCGAGCCGTGGGGCGCGGTCGACCTGACGACCCCGCTGCTGCTCTCGGTCTTCGTCTTCGGCCTCTCGATGGACTATGAGGTCTTCCTGCTCGCGCGGATCCGCGAGGAGTGGGAGCGCCGCCGCGACGAGTCCCGCGCCGCGAGCGACCGCGCCGTGCTCGCCGGACTGACCGCGACGGGGCCCGTGGTGACCGCCGCGGCGGTCTGCATCGGCATCGTCTTCCTGGGCTTCGCGCTCGGTGAGCTGGTCGCGGTCAAGGAGATCGGCATCGGCATGACCGTCGCGCTGCTGCTCGACGTGACGGTCGTGCGCGGCCTGCTCCTGCCCGCCTCGATGAGCCTGCTCGGCCGCCGCAACTGGTGGCCGGGGCTCGGCCCGGGGTCCGTTCCCACCCCGTCGGGTGGTGCGGGCACGCGCCCTACCACTGCGCGCCGGGCGTCAGGGCGAGGACGACGGAATTAGTTTCGACTGAGGACTAGACAAAAGTCCTGTGACGGCCGCCATAATGCGAACGCACTCCGTGTGATGGCTGTCATATCTCCGGAAGGACCCTCCGTTGTCGCCCACTCCTCACCACCCGCCTGCGCGGGGAGCCCGACGGCTCCTCGCGGGCGGGCTCGCCGCCGCCCTCGGCGCCGGCGTCCTGGCCGCGACCGCGGCCCCGGCCACGGCGGTCGTCGCCTCGGCCTTCGTGCCCGCGGCCGCCGCACCCACCGGCCACGTGCCCGGCGTGACCATGCGCGTCTACCAGGTGCCGTACTCCCTCCAGGAGCTCTGCACGCTCAAGAGCGGCCAGACGCCGAGCGTCGACCAGCTCAAGCAGACGATCGACTGGAAGAGCGCGGCCGACTTCGGCGCCGACGCCTTCCCGGACAAGTTCGTCACCCAGGCCATCGCCAGCCTCAGCATCGAGACGGCCGGCACCTACGAGTTCGAGCTGCGCAGCGACGACGGCTCGCGGATGTCGATCGACGGCAAGGTCGTGCTCGACCACGACGGCCTGCACGCCGACGACCCCAAGACGGCCAGCGTGCCGATGACCGCGGGCGTCCACGACCTCCTCGTCGAGCACTTCGAGGCGGGGTACGGCGAGCGCCTGACGCTCAGCTGGAAGAAGCCCGGCGACACGGCGTTCTCGGTCGTCCCCTCGAGCGTCCTCTCCACGCCCGACAAGGTCACCCGCGTGGTCGCCCCGGGCAACAAGGAGTGCGAGGGCGCGCAGGACTCGCCCGGTGACGGCCTCCAGCTCGACGGGGTCAACCCGGCCTACACGGTCACGAACCTGCGGCCCGACGGCTTCCAGCCCAAGGTCACCGGCATGGCCTGGGACGGTGACGACCTGATCCTCACCACCTGGGGCGGCACCGGCGACCCGGTCAACCAGACCTCGGAGGGCAAGCTCTACCGCCTGACCGGGGTCAAGACCGCCACCGGTCCCGGCGGCGTGACGGTGAAGGAGCTGGCCGGCAAGCTGCGCGAGCCGCAGGGCGTCGCGGTCGTCGACGTGGACGGCAACGGCCGCCCGGAGTACTACGTCGCCGAGAAGGGCCAGATCAGCAGGTTCGACGACACCAACGCCAACGGGCAGCTCGACGAGCCCAAGACCGCGCTGTGGACCGTGCCGACCAGCGGCAACTTCCACGAGTTCGCCTTCGGCCTGCTCTACAAGGACGGCAAGTTCCACCTCAACCTGTCGGTCTCCATCGACTACGGCGGCGCGACCACCAACCCGCAGCAGGCGCCGCTGCTCGACGGCAAGCAGCTGCGCGGCGACAGCATCACCGTCGACGCCAAGACCGGTGAGATGAAGATCGTCGCCGGCGGCCTGCGCACCCCCAACGGCATCGGCTTCGGCCCCGAGGGCGGCACCTTCGTCACCGACAACCAGGGTGGCTGGCTGCCGGCCAACAAGCTGGTGCAGATCAAGCAGGACCGCTTCTTCAACCACATGACGAACCCGGCGGGCCCCTTCCAGTCCAACCCGGTCACCAAGCCGGTGCTGTGGCTGCCCCAGAACGAGATCGCCAACTCGCCGAGCACCCCGGTGCTC